>Ga0209700_104105_pt1 | contig 26762 bp, 8 predicted proteins | sample SiratroredBW_FD_187528 | JGI IMG/M metagenome (GOLD analysis project Ga0209700, IMG submission 187528) | Root nodule microbial communities of legume samples collected from California, USA - Siratro red BW (SPAdes) (version 2) | ecosystem: Host-associated > Plants > Roots > Nodule | place: USA... | reverse complement strand
TAGAAGGGGACACCGTCACTTACTTCGACCCTTTGCACTCTGAGGCTTCTCAAGTTGCAGTGGTGTGTGTGCTTAATGGTTTGTTCTTCATTTGCTCTGAAATTAATCTGTGTTTTATTCTTTTCTCTTGCATTTGTAGTAAGTGAATGTGAAAAGAGTTTAATAGGTATAAATTGTTTTTTCATTGTCATCCAATTATCAAAGTCAACAAGGCAGAAGGTTCCTCACAATACGAAAGTGCAATGAGGGTCATTGTACACTGACTTGTTCTTGCACATGCACTTGCATCTGTAAAGAGACTGGTTGGGATTCAAATCCAAGTCTAATTGGTCACCAAAATGGAACTTTACCACTATGTCAGGGATTGCCCTTATGGATTGTGATTAGTTGACGGTATAAACTGACTTCACATTGGTAGATAACAAAAGTCTTTGAAATGTAACTGGTTGATGGTTTTATTATGGTAGATGGCAAATATGAGATTCAACCTATTGCAAAGTTAGGGGTCGATTGATTTATGAAAACATTTTTGTTTTGTTTTGATTTTGTATTTTGTTTCAAAAAGTTTGTGCAAGAAATGCTGAAAATATTGTTTTCTTTTTCCGTTTTCACTTTTTCCTGGATAAACTTCAGAAAACATCAAGCTAAACGCCCCCTTTCTTTTCCTGTTATGAATTTAGATTAATATTTGCAGTAGAGTTTATATACATATATACTCTATATGTAGTATATATACATATATACCTATATTGCAGTATTAGAGTAGTAGCTGAATTGTATAATCACGTAAGATCATAGTGAGTAGAGGCAGGTGTGGAAGTTGCTTTAGTCATGACATTGAAAGCCATTGGTTGATGCTTTTAATTTGTGATTTATCATACATAAGTTGTTTTTACGTTGTGTCCCAATTAGATGAGTCTTTTTGACTGCTCATTCAACTGACTCAGATGTTTAGGTGACGTTTTCATTAGAGAATATGTGGAACTAAGAGAATGGTTAGAGTAATTTGCTACTGCTTCTCTATATGCAGTTGCATTTCATTACCTGGCCGGTGCCACACGGAAGCTCTGTCCCATACATAACATTAGCAGAAGAGTCTTAAACATGATGGAATGCATTTCTGTTTTACTCATTTGGTTACTTGAAAAGATGAATTATTTGTTTATGATGAATAGTAATGTCACTCAAAATTTCACTTTGCTTTAGGCTGAAAACAAGTATTCTTTTTAAGAAAAATATTATTAAGTGTTCTTTTATATAATGCAATATACTCATTTATTTTCATGTCCATGAAATTTTGGTTAGGCTATCATGCCAATCCAAATACTTTGTTTGCTGAACTTAGGATGCAATAAGTAGTTATTAACTTTCTTTTTGTTAAGAAAGTAATAGCTTACTACAATAATTTATTTATTTACCAAGCTCTTCTTTTCCTCTGCTTGGAATAAATCTTTAGCCGGTTGCTTGGATCTCTCTGTCCATTATTTGATTTTATGTTTTAATTGCTGTTATAATCTGCTTTATCAATCTTTTCTCTACAGGTGCCTAAGGGGCATGTTTGGATTCAAGGGGATAACATTTATGCTTCCCGTGACTCACGCCATTTCGGTCCTGTCCCATATGGTCTCATAGAAGGGAAAGTGTTTTTCCGGGTAAGTGTGGTACCTTATACATACTACATTCTTGTGTAAATTAAGGATTGGTTCTCAAGGTTTCTCTCCTTTATCTTAAGATTGTTTGAACTTCGTGATGCACTTTTCTCTTATCTTCATGTGGTCTAACATTTTTATTTCCCATAAAATTGCAGAGTGAGATAGAGTTGTATTGATACTGTTATGTTAATGCAGTGATAAGTTTGTTTTTTTGTTTTCTCACTAGTGTACTTGGATAAATCAGTGATATTGTAGTTGAACCAATGATTTTAAAAGCAGACTGGTCATTGAACCGGTCAAGAATCAAGTTCAAGGTTCAACAGTCTAACTGTGATTGAACTATGGTTGAACTGGTTTTAATAAATACTCCCTCTAGTCCTTACTATTAGACGCATATTAAAAGAAATTTTTGGTTCTTTTAATAAGACATTTTATAATTTTTATGCTACTTTAGATTTGCTTTACTTGTTTATCCCTATTAAATATTATGAGTATTTGTGGGAGTAATATTAAAAATTCCCTCCGGCCCTTAATATAATACATAGTTTAAAAGAAATTGTTGTTAAGGTATTTTACAGATTCTATGAAGCATTGAATTTCTATTCCTTATTTCTCATCATTAATATTATGGATATATTTTTTTATTAAAATAAAAAATGAGAAAATAATTTTATAAGTCATTAATAATGAGGGTAAATTTGGTACATTGCTAACATTGTTTTCTAAATTCGACAAAATCAACGGAATTAATTACTTTTATTGGTTTATGTGATTATGTTAGCAGTGTCTTATATTTAGAACTGGAGGGAGTATAGTATCATAATATTATCATACTAAAAAAAAAAATCATTGTATTTGATTTTAAGATTCAAAATACATATGAAAATCTGAATCAAATATATCATAATAATTATGTTAAATTAATATATTGCAATAATGTCTATTAAAAATAATAAGTTTGCATACAAAATAAAAAAAATAAAGTGAAAATTAATATAATATGAAATTATAAAATATATAAAAATATAAATTTATATACATTTATAACAATAAATAATAGTTGTTAACATAATTCAAAAAATTGTAAACCTTACTAAATATGAATTTTATTTATTTTTAATTTTTTATATTAAATTTTAAAAATAATTTTTTAAATCGCTGGTTGAATACACTGGTTTTCACTGTTTTTTCACTGGTTCTCAGTGGTTCTAAAATATTTGGGTTAGTGGTCAGACTGTTTAGCTGTTTGATCAGTCAAACCCGGCCAATCAATCTGGTTTTCAAAACCATAGTTGGAACTGCAATGCATAAGGCAACTGCTGATATCTGTTGCTGATCTTAGAAATCATAGTCTTGAATAATTTGATCTATCATTGTAGCAGAACCGTAGTTAAAACTGTAATTCATAAGGCACCTGCTGATATTTGTTGCTGATCTTAGAAATCATTACGTTGAATACTTTGATCTATAATTGTTGTCAGAACCATAGTTAAAACTGTAATGCATAAGGCAACTGTTGATATTTGTTGCTTATCTTAGATAGCGTAACCTTGAATAATTTGGTCTATCATTGTAGTCAGAACCATAGTTGAAACTGTAATGCATAAGGCAACTGCTGATATTTTTGTAGCTATTGTAAGATATCATAACCTCGAATAATTTGACCTATCATTGTAGTGGAAAGTGAAAAATCATTTGCTGTGTGGAAACTAGGTCATTCTGATTAATCAGTCGAACCATTTTATGCTTTACTAATATTTTACATGAAAGGAAAAAAGTGCATGTTAACACTTGTTGGCAAGTACAAATTTGTTCTATTTACTGATTTAAATCTTCCATTAAAGATATTTCAAATACTCTATGTTACTAGATATGGCCACCTGCCAGCTTTGGACTACTAGATCAATGAAGAAATTTTAAAGAAGGTACTGTACTTTCAGTTGTGTTTGAGATGTGCATTCATCTTTTGTTTTAAGTATTTATTGAACACTATGTCCCTGACTACAGAGAAAGTGAAATCTTTCACATGAATCTCAGCTTATTATTATAGTGTTAATTACCAGGTTTTATGCCTATTGATGCAGATGTTGAATGTTCAAATTCTACCTCACTTCTCATGATATAAGTCAATCATTTATTTCAAATAAATAGGCTTTGAATTGGTGTGGTTTAGGAAGGATAATAATGCTACATGTTCTACTACCGTTTTTTCCTCTTGCTATCTTGGGAAGAGATGGTCGACTTTACAACCTAGATCCAATTGTGTACTGGCTAATTAACTGGAATATGGAAATATCTTTATCTAGAGAGGAATAGTATTTATGAATTGTAGTGGAGTTGTAAGGATTAAAAGGGCAGAAAATGATTGGCCGTCCTCAAACAAATCTCAGTCAGAAAAACAGAATTAATATTATTAATTTTTGCTAGTTTTCACTGTGTCAAAAATCACTGGTAAAGAGTGTTTGGCAGAGATCAAGAGGAAGAAACTTTATTTGAAGTTCCACTAGGTTGTGAGCCTAGACTCAATATGGCCTCACCTTAATGAGGATGAGTGGGTTGCACGCACCCTAACATGATGTTGCTAATGTTTCTAATGCTGCTAAGGCTCTGCCAAAGAGATCCAGATAAGTAAAGGAAAGTTGGTAAATAATCAAGCATTTTAGTTTTTTATTTTATTAAAAAGGTTCACATCTTAGGCATTCCTATGAACATTAGCATCCCAACTAGACTAGCACCCTAATATTCAATAATCAATAATCATATGCTATATTACATCCCAATTAGGCATATCCCTCCTCCTCTACTCTTTTAAAGAACCTCTTGTCAAAGTTAAGTAATTTTCAAACTTAGAATTAGAGCTATCATATAATTCATTCTTAATCCCAATTTGAATCAGAGCTATCATGAAGTTACACCTAGACTTTTCTTAGAATTTGAATGAGAAGATCTAATAACAATACATCAAAGCTTTCTTTTATTGGTTGCTTGTCTCCTTGTGGTTTTCCAACACCACCTGAAGCTTCATAAATAGTTATCCAATTAAAAGTGGGATCATCATTAAAAACCAACTCATTCCTCCCTCTTCATTATCATTATCATCATCTACTTGTCCAATTCAATTAATCACTCATTACACTCATCAATGTCATTTAGTACAACAAGGTCTATCTCATTCCTAATATTGTTGTTTGAGCAAGTAGTTGATTATACTTTATGTAAACCAAATCATGTAACATTAAACAAATTTTATGAAAACCGTGTTTTTTATTTATTTATTGGTATAAAACTTTTAAGTTAATTCTATAATTTAGAATTAAATGAAAAATTTAACTTCTATGTTTCTAATTTTTTTTAATCTCCACATTTCTTAAAGGAAAATAAAATAGTAAATTGTTAATGTTTGCAAATTATATCTAATGTCTTCGTCATCCTCAAAATCTAAGCGACAAAGGGATTTCTTACCATCGAAGGAAAAAAAAAAACCAATGCATGCCGATAACCCAACTGCACCTCTCAACCTTCCTCCTTTCCCACATTTCTTAGATCACGCTTCATATTTCACGAATGAAAAACAAATAAAAGAATTATTACAATGATTTTGTGAGTGGAGTCATTGTCCAGCTCAAGGTAATGAATTGAATTTCTCCTTTGTTATAGTTAGATTTACATTTCCTCAACAACTAGCCTTTCAATAGTTAGAAAGATTTATGTAATTGAGAGGTCATTACTATGATGATTCGTCAAATAATTCTACACAAATCTCAAACTCCTCGATATAAATGATCTAATGAGGAAGGTGTTGAAAAATAAGATCAAGATAACCTCCACTAACAGGCATCTTGAATAAATTACAAACTTCAATTATGAGGGAAAAAAAAATTGATCTAACAGGCATATTTGAATACCTCAACTAGGATAGGAACGATGCTTTGGCTGAAATGTTAAGACCAGATCTATGTGGATGTCCTTGCATGAATGTCAGAAGTTTAAATGTTGAGAACAAATTGTTACATTATGTTTATTTTCACATTGTGAGTCCTCACAATAGTAACTATGCACATCTCCTATTCGACGATATCTTCATTATATTGGCAAAGAAATATAATATTATCATTAATTAATCATATTATATCATTCAACATAATTGCGAAAATACAAGACTAACTCTTCATTCCTTATGATCTTCTTATAACTCGCATTCTTTTGCATGTGTGATTTCATTTGATTTTAGAGTGAGACTAAATTAGGCAGTCAATTTTCTTAAATGAAAAATCTTTGAAAAATTTAGATGTGATCAATATAAGTAATACATGGAACATGGTAGGGGATACCATGAGCAACAACTAAAAAGAAAAACACTTGAAGTGCATAAAAAGATTTAGAGGTTCAAGAACATCAACCTCATTTTTTTAGGATGGTAATATGTTAAACCGAATATAAAGCATAGGGTCTGTAAGAAGGTATATAACAAGGTATAACATTAACTAATTGAGTATCATATCTTGTAACATCATGTTCATAAACCGATAGATAGATTGATAATTATGTTAATATAAGATAATCATATTCTTTATTTATTTGTGTTATTGTTTTTGTAATATTTTATTCCATGATTGTAATTAACATTATTTATTTTCATGCTTAATTAAATTTGATTCTTAGTATATTCATTTGCATATTCCTATTTCATTAAACATATATCTAGATTTCATTTCTAAATCCAATTTCAAATATTACAAATTTTTTAATACACTTACGTTTTATATTCGTATGGAGAATAAAATTCAACATCTTTTCTAATTTATTATATATATATATATATATATATATATATATATATATATATATATATATATATATATATATATTAAAAAATTTAAATTCGTATTTTTAATTTTTTTTCCATTATATAAAATAATTTCTTGATAATGATATATTATTCAAATATAATTTATACTCATTTTAATAAAACGCACTCAAAGGTATTTTAGTAATTATATATATAATATCATCGACTCTTTTTTTAATCACTTGAATCGAATTTCGTACAAAAATTTTACTCATTCTTTCAATCTAGAGAATCCTATTTGTACCCATCCAACCATGTCCTAAAGGTACAATCTCTCATTAATGTGGTGTAAGGAATGACGAACAGATACATTCTATTTTATCTTCCTTATTATTAATAATAATAATAATAATAATAATAATAATAATAATAATAATATTATTATTATTATTATTATTATTATTATTATTATTATTATTATTATTATTATATTGAAGATTAAGGGTGATAAGGTGGTTTTCAATGTAAAGGAGGAGGATGTAAGTCTTATTTGTGTTGTCATAGAAGTTTTGTATCACAGTAATTAAATGGCATGATATTGTTTTATTGCAAGATAAAATAATTAAAATATTTTGTTTGAAATAGAATATTGTTGATACAAATAATTATATAATGTTTATAATTTGTCCATCATACAGAAGTAAGAAAAAGGAAGCGGAAAGTATTAGCACTAATTTAGGATGACATAATTATGTTCAAATATGATACTTTTGTTAGGAGATTGTATTCCAATTAGGGTCTCCTATTTCCACTAACATTGGATCCTTTATCTTTCCATCTCTTTTAACATTTCCAACAACACATGGATTTTTATTTTTGTCAAATGAGCAACATCTAAAGTGACCTAAAACAATTGTTTATTTATGATCAAATAATATAAAAATTAAGCACTTAAAAGGAGTTAATTTAGTTAGTGCAAATAAAGATTGGGTTAAATGTAATATTTTACCTATAAGTTGATTTGGTTATTATTGTGAAATAGCACCGTCACGGACCAACTTCTGAATAATTAAACAAAATTGTGCTATTTGGTAAAAAAACACGTTCCTTTTATAAATAATTATCTAAATAATAAAGTTGATTGTTGCTCTTGAGAACTCAGTTTCCGAAGAGCTAGTTGAGTATTATTTCGGAATACTAGCCACATTTCTGTCTTTCTGAGAGTAGAATTCTGAGTTAGTTTAATTCTTTTTTAAAATGAAGGGATGGGAATGTAAAATTCTTAAAATAATGATACCTTGAAAAATAAATAGTTAATAATGAAATATTTTGAATAAAACTGTAGAAAATTATATATTTAAAGAAAAATAGAAATTGATAAATAATATGTTAGAAAAATAAATAAACAATAATAATAATTTAGAAAACTAATTGTATTTAGAAACAATTATTTAGAAAATATTATATTTACAAAAATAATAATTTAGAAAAGTAGTTATTTCAAGAAAGAAAAATTGAAAAAAATTGAAAAATTAATTTGTTAGAAAAAAAATTTAGAAAGAAGTAATATTTAGTCTTGTATAGAATTAAAAATGTAATATTAATAGTTATTTAGTTATAAATAAAATACAGATTAAGGAAATTATAGATGTAAAGAACTATAAATGCTTTTTTAAAAAATTGTAATTAAAAAAATTTGAATCTCAAAATTGAATGAATAAATTAAATTTTGTTTGTATTGTGTAATTATATTTATAAGGTATTGAAATGCCTGAGAAATAACATTTGTGTGTAATAAATATGTTGGGGGACAGTAAAGATTTTAGTATATTCTTTTTTAAATTCTAAATGTAAAACATTTAAAAACACAGTTATGATCATTTTGTGTTTAATAAAAATTAATAATGTTCATAAGGATTTAAATAAAATTAAATAAAAAAATAAGAAATAAAAAGATAAATTTGGATTTTAACTAAAATCATGTGCATAAGTAAATGGTGTTGTTGTTCTTTTATGATAATGACATTAGGAAAATGCAACTAATATATTGATGAAAAGTTGAACCTTAAAAGGTTAGGGTTATTTATCAGCTAATGGTTTCTTAAAAAATTGATTTTTAATGTGTTTAAAGTTTAATAATTGGAGTATCATTTTGGATAATTTTATTCTTTGATGTTCATCTTAATACTAATTCTTGATGAATTGGAATTTCATACAGTGGACTCATTGACAATTGACAATAATGAGTCAATTATTTTTAATTTTTATTTTATTTAAACATGCCTTTAATCTTTAAAGTAAAATGTCAATTTTAAATTTAAGCCTCAAACATCAAGATATTATATCATTTTAGTCTAAAATGCCAGTATTTTTTGGCATCCATAAATATAAAATGTATTTTCTAAAATCAAAGAAAATCAAATTTTAGAAAACAAAGCACACAAATAAAAGTAGTATTTTGCGCTGGTTAGTACCAAACAAGAAACCCTACATTGGAGGATAAAAGGGACATTTCCAGCACGACTCATTTTTTGCATATAAATAGACGAAGTTGCAATTAGGGATTCAAGTGCCTTTGAGAGAACCGAGCGCAGCAGCAATGCAATGGTGTTCGAGTTCCGTTGCGGGCGCATAGAAAACCCTAATTTTCTCATTTTTTTCTCTCTGCTATTTGTATTGTAGAAAGTGTGGGAAGATTGGCACATAGCCTTTGATTATTATCGTTTTCTCAGTAGTTACTTTTATTAATTTGTTAACTGTTCTTTCAACAATTGTTTTAGGCCGTTCCAATGGGTTCTCGGCAAATGCTGTTTGAGATCTCAATTTCACCCGGCCAAGATCTGATCCCTTTTTTTGGGGGGCAGCCTCAAGGATTTAACGTGGTTACCCTCATGTTTGAATTCAGGGAAACTGTCCTAAATTTCATCTCTCAATGTGCATTTCTTTTTGCCCCAAACAATAGATTTTTTAGGGTGAAATGTTGTTTTGTTATCGCAAATCAAGGTTTGCCATTTTACCTTGATTCTTTTTGTTGTGGAAATTTGTGTGATGTAGTTATTTATGATTGCAGAACTAAAACCTTGACATTTTTTTGTTTCAAATTCTGACCACTCTTTCATGCTTACATGCTAAAGCTTTCTTTGTGAATTTTGTGAATGATATCTCCATGGGATGTAGCAGAGATGTTGTAGTTACTTTTTTATTCGGTATGTAATTATAGAAGATATTTTTCTCTTACATAGATATATTCTTAATCAAGTTCATTTTTCATACATGCTAAATCTTCCGTGACAGAGAAGAGAATACTGCAAAAGTTGGAGAATGCATGAAAGGTAGTATACAAGAAATTTTCAAGCATGCGGTTCCAGTGGAGTATTGATACTTTTTTTTTTTTTCTCTGGAGGTGTTCTTAGTTAGTTCTTTTTAAGCTTTTGGGTTTCAGAAAATAATGTTATTAATATGAAAACAGTTGTGGTTAAAAACATTATCGCCATTAATAACTGGGATTTTTCTTTTGGATATTACAGATAAAATTCAAAAGAAATAGAAAATGAATAAACTATATTTGATGATACAGAAAATTTCACAGAAATATCGCATAATGCTTTTTTAAATACCCTAATAGCGCACTGTAGTAATTATTTACAAAAATAGCGCCTTACTTTTGGGTCCAAATTCTTTTTACAATTAAAATTGAGAAATTTAATTAAAATTAAGAAATGTATTTTTATTTAGTGATCATAATATAGTAAAAAGAAGGAAAGGAGTTGAAAATGACAAAAGGAATTATTTTGGATAGCTAATAATTTAAGAAGTAAATAATCAGAAGAATAAAGTAAGTTATAAGTAATTATGTAAGTTTTTTTAAAATGTAAAATTATTATATGTATGTTTATAAATAAAATTTTTATTTAAAGAATCTTTAAAACTAGAAAATATAATTGATTAAAGTTACGAGTGATGGAGCTTTTAAGATTTATTTGAATGAGCATGTGACAACGATTTATAAAATTATTAAATGACAATTAATTATTTCTATCATACATCCTCAACAATTAATATTTAAATATAAATATTTAATAAGTGAATAAATTTATTAAATGAAAATTAATTATTTGTATCATACATCCTCAATAATTAATATTTAAATAAATATTTAATAATTGAGTAACTATTAGAGAAGAATCTAATATTTGAGGCCTTTTTACTTTTTATATTAATGCCTAAAATGGAGAAAAAAATTATTTATCAAAATAGACAAATTTTAAACCTTAAACCTTAAATCTTTTCATATAAGCGATTAAAGATATTAATTAAAATTAGCAATATTTTTTAATTTTATAACACTGTTTCTTACGTTTAACAATTAACAAAAAATTAATAATAATAATTAACAAAATTGTAAAAAAAAAATTAAGGCATACAAATTTATTTTAAATTAAAATAAATAATATAATGATAATAATAATAAGAATAAGAATAATTTTAGTTAAACTCATATGAATTTAATTTAAATAATAATAATAATAATAATTTTAATTAAATTCATACAAATTTAATTTAAATGATAATAATAATAATGAAGCAATAATTATAATTAAATTCATACAAATTAAATTAAAATAATAATAATATTATTTAGGGATAATAATAATATAATGATTATTTTCTAAGAAATAATAATAATAATAATAATAATAATATTCTAACAAGTCTAATTGAAATATAACAATAATCAAGATTATAATAATAATAATAATAATAATAATAATAATATAACTTTTATAAATAAAGAAAATAATATTTAATAATATAATATTAACTATTAAGTGACAATAAGGGGATTACAGTATCAGCTATTTATCAAATCATAATAAACTAACATAATCAAATTAAGATATACAAATTTATTTTAAATTAAAACAAAATAATATAATGATAATAACAAGAATAAATTAATAATAATATTTAAAAGAATAATAATGATTAAGTGATTAAATATTTGATGAGGAAGTAACTAAATTGATTAAATTAAAGTAAAGACACGTAATATTCTCATTATTATTATTTTCATTATATTATTTTGTTTTAATTTAAAATAAATTTGTATGTCTTAATTTTTTTGTTACGATTTTGTTAACTATTCTTATGTAATTATTATTATTATTATTTTGTTAATTGTTAAACTAACAAACATAGTGTTAAATAATTAAAAGATTTGTAGAGAGAGAAACGATTTTAATTAATGTTTTTAATTGAAATAGTCAACATGTCACTTATATTTGACCAGCCTCAAATCATATATAGGTGAAAGGATTTATTAATTTGAAATCCTATCTAGGTGGCAGAATTTACCCATTTTGATAAATAAGTTTTTTTTTGTCTATTTTAGACATTAATGTGAAAAAGTACACCAGAATGGGAAAAAAGCCAATATTTGAATATGATTTTTTTTAAGGTAGAATTATAAATAATATAACTTTTATAAGTAAAGGATAACTTTTTATTTGGAATAAGCACAAAGTCACTATTTTTGAAACATAACAAGTTGGTACTCAGCGTGTCATATGTAAGTTTTCCTATCCTTACAAGATCATATTATGATGAACCAAAAGACATTTATTATGAGAAATCATAGACAACCCATTATAGTCGAAGCAGACCCTCCAATATGGCAACAAATTTTGAACATTGTACATAAATTACATCGAAATATAAATAAGGAGATTAAACAAAAAGTAGAAGATGCACAGTTAAGACAAAAGTGACAACAACAAGAAGCACACGTTAAAGAGTGTTTGAAAGAAGAAGTCGAGGAGGCACATCATTAAATGGAGGAGGCCCATGAAGAGCTCCAAAAGTCCAATGAAGAACTACAATGAGTTCTACAAAAATCAAACCCTCCATTCCACCACTGACAGGTGATAGCCGACTCACGTATGTTGATGCCCAACCCTTATCTCAGGCAACAATGGCAGAATAGTTACCACCACATTATATGGTCGCAAAAATGACACCTTCTTTAGGATCAGGAGATCTTGGGTGTCATCAAAAGGCTTTCAGAAGCCTAAATGCTTATATCGAGTGAGTCCAACGCTGTCTGATGTAAAATGTTTGTGGGCACATTTATAGGAATCACTTTACAATGGTTGAGTGGAATCTCTCATGGAGCTATTGATTATTTCCAAACTTTTTTCCCAAATGTTTGTGGAATAATTTGTCGTTAATAAGGTGAAACCTCCCTGAATACCTGACCTTTTTAATATATGAGAAGGAGAGTCATTTAAGGACTATCTCAATATTTTTATGACGTGTTGATAAGAATTCACTCACTGAATGAGGAGAGAGATGTTCATAAAGATGTTCATAATGCCTTTGTAAAGGGACTCTCTTGTACAAAAAAAAGTCAAGTTTATGGCTAACATTTGACGCAAAACCACCACACACATCGAGGTTGAGGAGGTCATGAAGCACAAAAGAATAGAAGAAAGATGCTTACAAATAAGATATAGTGACGACCTCAGGGAGAATAGACCGACAAGAGAGGAAGGTCGAAACGGTCCCTGATAACGAGAACACGACCTAAACTTCATCTAGTCTGATGACAAGATTGTCATACCAGACGAGGATAATATGCCTTGACCTTATGGTGACCAGTAAGCACATCCTGGAAGATCATATAGTAACCAACATATTGAGATTTCCCATCCCAACTAAGAGAATGCTCAAACACATCCGAGATGCATGGCGAGAAGCCATGACACTGGAAACTACCATATGCTGATAAGCTAGCTGGCAAAATTAACACAAGAATGGCATAATATATGACACAACCTTGGACTACGTGGGGTAGCACGAGCCATGCTTGCTGAAAAATAGGATGACCAATGTTCAAGAGGGGGTGAATTGAACAATTTATACTTTTTCAAAACTTGAAAGTTTGAATGAGATCTTTTATGAAACTATGATTACAATGAGAGAGCTATACAAAAATAGCAAGTTAAATTCACAAACAACAGGTTAAAAATCAGTTCAGTATATAAAATCAGTAAAAATAGTCTGTTAAAAATCAAATCAACAAGTTAAAATAATTCTGGTAGTTCTGTAAACTAGTTTTTAACAGGATTAAATTAAAAATAATATGTTGAAAATACTTTTCAGCACTTAGTCAATTTTTAACCAATATCAGAATTTAACAGGTTAAAACAAAATTCTAACAGGTTGAATTTCCAGTAATGCAGCAATAAATTAAATCTGTGAAAACTAATTTTGAATACAGTCTTATTAATCACGAATGAAGAAGTAATAACAATGAGCAAATGTATTAAATGATGTTCAGATGTGATTCTCTTGTACTTATGATAATTTGCTTAAATTAATAGACTCAAACAGCTATCCAAAAATTCAATACAATTACTGTAGTGAAACAAACTAGATTTGTTGAAATGTATTATAAAGCACTGTATAAGAAACTCAATTCAAATTAAAAAAATAGATTTGAATTATCCAGTAAATTCACAATCAAACAGTCCAAAAAATATTTCAACAAAGATTTATTCACCAATTTAATAAAGCTATGAGTACTAATCACGGATTGTATAAATCAAACAGTAACTAATCACTATGGATCAATAGTTTTACGTCACAGCCAATTCAGAAGTGCAAAATTCAGAACTCAATTATTCAACAGCAAAAAACAAAATCACATTATCAACCACAAGTACACCACTCTCAGCAATTGATCAAACTAAAGCAAATCCAATAAGTCCAAATCCCCAAGCCAAACAAATTAAGAAACAAAGAAACTAATTGTGTTGTAAGATACTCAAATATATCACAACCGAAATAGCTTCTAACCAATTAAAACACAACCAGAGTTAATATTGTAAATCTGTCCAGAATTCAACAGGTTGTTCTTTAGTTTTAACAGGTTGTTCTTGGTGGCAGAATTGAAATTGACACAAATGCAGTACAAAAAATTAAAAGAGTAAGAGAGAAGAAGATCACACAGATGTTCTTATACTGGTTCACCCAACCACTTGGGCTTTGTCTAGTCCCTTACAACCTCTTGCAAGGATTTCGACTAATTCAATCAATGTTTACAATCAAATCACACACAAGACCCAAACTTGAACCCTACAAGATTTTCTTCTACCCTCTTATGCAGCTCCCCACCACACAAGATGCACACTCATAGTGCAAATGTAGTACACCAGTGCAAATTTGAATGCAAATACAACAATACAACAATTGAATTACATATTTTCCCCAATAGCAATGCTTAAACACACCTATTAAGCGCTACCCAATCAAAAGACTAACCAAGAACACAATACAATTCGAAAATTCACATATGCAGCAGCCAAACACAACCGAAAGCACCAAGGAAGAACACTTATCTTCGCAAGAATTAAGTTGTCACGCAAATCAACCAAGACCAAGATTTGCTCTTCTTCAAATGTGAGTAATCATGATGATTTTTTGGAAAACAATTGAAGTTCTTTCTCACTTTGGGTTTTCTCTCCAAGAAACTCTCTCAAAATTTGTTGAAAATGAGTGAAAACCTAATTGAAATTGAATTAGATGCTCAAAACGTGCACTGCTGGGTTTTTAAAACGCGCCAGCCTAAAACTATTAAAAAATTTAACAGGTTGGTTTCGAAATTTTAATATGTTGAATTTTGGTCTGCAACACTTATTTTTCTAAGACGTTTTGAAAATGATATTTTCACTTAAACTTGAATAAGAACAATGTAAACAATTGATAGATTGACACTTACTAATGCATAAGAGACTTAATCTAAGTAAGAATTACCCAAAACCTAGAATCTAATGTCTTTTAAGTAATTTCCTCATCAAATCAACACTTTTTGAAAATCTTCCCTAACTCCAACAATTATATTCTCGAATTGTGTTGTCTCCGTCGACAACTCAAGTCCAACAAACACCTGTCATTACATTCTCGTGAACCGACTTAGAGGACGTGATTCTGTATGAAGATAATCTGATAGTCCTTTTTGTTGTATTAATGAGACTATCCAATTATGTTCGTTGAACGACGACATGACAATTGTTTATGAAATTATTAAATAATTAACCTTTTATGTCAGATATCTTCGATGATGAATATTTGAATATTCGATATGATATTTAATAATTAAATGGACCTCATACTCAAATGTGACTTTTTTATTAAGAAAAATAAAGGTATAAATAACATCACTTTAATATGAAAAAGGACCATTTGGACGACTTAAAATCACTGTTTTAAAGTAGAAGATTATCTTTTAAAGTTTTAATGGTTTCTAATGAATATTTCCATATGAAACAAAATTTCTAATTTATTGATTGTTCCAGTAAGCTAATAGGATAACTATAAAGAAGAACATTATTTTCATTAACACTTTTATCATGTTCAAAAGTTTTCTAGGATTTTTTTGACTAACTTATTGTTTTGATTCGAGTATTACATTTTTTTAATTGACACTTTTAATATGTGAAAAAGTATCTGTAAAGGCTCATTAAATTCTTGAACTTCGTTGTTTGAGATCACAAATTAAGTGACTTGATAAGATTTTGGTAATGATTAATTATAATTTTGACCTATTATTTCAATATGCAAATTCATCATAACTTCCTCTAATATTTTATAAATACAATTTCTTCAAAATTAAAAATTAAATTTTTTAATTTTATATATAATTTTTCTTTTCCCGCATTTCTATCCGTCAAATACACTATTACACAATGTATAAAATATTCACTTTATTCAATTTAATCGAAATTAATCCATTCATTTATCAAGTCTTAATTTTAACCAATTATATTTTTTAATTTTTAAAATTTCCTAAATCAGAATTTGTATTTATTAATTTTACATTTAAAGTAAACCTAAGTATTTACTTGTAAATATATCGAATTTTCTTAAAAAACATCTTCAATTTCTTTTCTTCCAATTAATTACTTAACTTAATTATTTTTTCAAAATTATTATTTTTTACCTTTTTTTCTAAATAAATTTTACTTAATTTACTTTTATAAATTTCTATTTACATCTTTTGTCTAAAATAATATTACTACATTAAATTAACTTTCTCAATTTCATTTAAATTCATTTATATTTATATACACTTTTATCCATATATTTTTCCTAAAATTAATTAATTTGAAACCATTAATGTTTTATTTATTGTTTTCATAATTTTTCTTCCTCAGTATTTTAAAAATAAAAAAAGGTAGAAAGTCAGCTCGAGTGCGATATTCCAAATCGAATTGAATTCCCACTGTGGTATTACGACATTACAACCAACATAGGTATGTAAAATTAAACTCGCTGGATAATAAATTCTAACTAGGGTATTTAAAAAAAAAATCCTTCTATGTTATTTCTGTGAAAATTTCTAAAAATACAAGTTTTATAATAAAATTGAAGTCATTTAACTTTAATTTTATAATTGTAATAATTGTAACGATGTTAATAATAATTATATTATGATAATTATTATTGTAACAGAAGTAATATCATAATTATAATTATTAATATTATATAATAATTTTTATTACAATAAAATAATAATACTTTTTATAATTATTGTTAATTTTAAAATTATAATAGATATTCTTTTTTATATTATTACAAATATTATTTTAACATAATGATAATAACAATAACAAAAATTAATATGATTTTTATAACGATTAATTTTTAACATAATTACTAATAAAAGTTTTTTATCCAAATATTATGTTTGGAATGATGATTTAACTTAAATTTAAAAATCTAATTTTAGATGATGAAAAAGTATTTTTGGATGTCGTGATAGATGTTAATCAAATAAATTTAGAAGAGTTTAAATAATATATTCAAATTAAATATAATTTTAATATTTAATTTCTATGAAAAGTACAAAGATATAAAACAGTTATACATTCCTTAATCATCAAGAACATTAACTCATATTTCTCTTATAAAAAAGCTTAAGAAACAATAGATCCAATTATAGGATTCCATGGTCGGGACTTTAACAAATAGCAAAAGTACATGTGCAAGAGAATAAAAAAAAAGACAAAAAATTCATCTTACTAGATCATTTAATATACTTTGTGAATTTGTTTTGTTTCTAAAAAGAAAACTTAAATCATACAATTTCTTTTATGATTGATTATTTTATTACTTAATAATTTTAATGAGTAAATTCTCCAATCCATTTTTCAAAAAATTTGAGAGGGCGATATTAAAGATTGATGTTTTTGAAAACTATTTTTTAAAAATACTCTAAGAAAAAAAATTCTTAAGTAGTATGAAGAGAATTATAAATTATGATTATGTGACAAGGAAAATTATGTATTGGCAAGAATGAAATCAATAACCATCCTAAACCAAACTAGGATGATATCCCTTCCTTCCTAGGACTACAATTCTTGTCAACCTACCTTGTTTCTCATCAGTCATTGAAGGACTATCTCAATCTTTTGTGCGATGTATCGATAAGAATTCACTCACCGAATGAGGAGAAGATGTTCATGGCTAAGATTCGATGTGAAGCCACCATGCACATTGAGGTTGATGAGGTCATGAAGCGTAAAAGAGCGGAGGAAAGATGCTTACAAATAAGATATAGTGACGACCTTAGAGAGAATAGATTGACAAGAGAGGAAGGTCGAAACGATCCCGAACGCGGAGAACGTAGGTATATGTCATACACGACCCAAATGTCAACTAGTCTGAGGACCAGATTGTCATACATGACGAGGACAGTATGCCCCGACCTTACGTGACCCGTAAGCACATATTGGAAGATTAAATAGTAACGAGCAAGTTAAGATTTCCCGTCCTAACTAAGAGGATGCTTAAACACATCCAAGATGCATGTGTGACTCTCATCAGACGAGGGGTCGTAACACTGAAAACTGCCATACTTTAATAAGCTAGTTGGTGAAGTTAGCGCAAGAAGGGCATATGATATAATATATGCACAACCTCGGACTACGAGGGGCAGCATGAGCCATGCTAACGGATGAGTTACCAAATCCAGGAGGAAGTGCTATTCTTGAGCTATGTTGTCTCTGTCAACAACACCAGTTCAACAAACACCGGACTTTACATTCTCGGCGACCAACTTAGAGGACGTGAATCCACATGAAGATGATCTTATTGTTCTCTCTATCATATTAATGGGAAGGAAAGTATCGGGTTCTAATTGATTAGGAAAGCTATGCATATGTGATGTTTTGGGACACCTTCATGGGGGCTTTAGATACCTAGAGAACAACTACAACCTTTCGATGGAGTATTTGTTGGATTCTTGGGAGAACATGTGACCCATAGGAGGAATGTTTAAGTATAAAATAGAAGGTGTAAATAGTAATGTTAGTACTCTCACAAGAATAAAGATTTGATGAAGTCAAACAAACAAGCAAGAAAAAACGAGCAAGACAAAGCAAGCAAGCAATTGGAGGAGATTTGGGATTTGGTCTTGGGTGAGTGAGTGAGAGCTTGATTGGCAAAGAACCTATGCATAATTGAGGAGAAGTCCACCAGCACAATGGTCTAAGAGTGATTAAAAACTAATCAAAGTGAGCTAGCTAAAGTTTGGTGCAAACTGGTTTGAAATACACTGCACTGGACAAAAATAAATCGATTTATTCATGTCTGGCAGAACTGAAATAACTGATTTGAGAAAAACAGAATTGTGGTTTTTTCCTTTATAAAAATTGTAAGATTTCTAACGTGCGCAAAAAAAAAATCTGAATTACAGAAATTGAGAATCAATTCTTGAGATCCCTGTGAAAAACACTTTGGGTAATTGAGAATTTCTTGATCAAAAATCAATTGGGGCTTTTTCTTGAAGAATCACTCTTGACCAATTCACTGTGCCATTGGAATTCTTCAAGACTGTGCAAAGGCCTCTTTTGTGCGCCAATCAGGGAGTCTTTCTTAACCATTCTTAATCCCTTTTGTATCAAGATATGCGTTGATTGTTTGTAATTCTTTAAAACACTTGAATGTTCGTACTGTTTTAGGCTATAGGATTTAGCCTTGTGTGTTTGCTGAATTGATTGAGGGACTGCAGGAAGTAGTTGATCAATTAAATGGGTTCTTGATTCTTACAGGGAGTAGGAATTGTGTGATTGATTGTAAATTGAACAATTAATTGATACAATGGAACTTTCTTTGCTTGAGGGGCAAAGGAGACTAGACATAGCCCTTGAGGAAGGGTGAACCAGTATAACTGATTGTGTTATGCTATTCTTGACCTTACTATTTCAATTCTAAACTATTCTTACACTGCTCATTGAAATAAATTGGTAATAGAATTGATTCTTGATAATCTGAAGAGTAATTGGTTTAAATTGCTATACTGCTCATTGGGTTTGGTTTTTGTGATTTGAATTGGGTATAATTTTGCCTTCACAAGGGTGTGTAACATCTCTGAAACTAAAAAACAATATGTTTTTAATATTATACTAAAACTTCAAATTGTAAACTATTTTGTGATTCTTCTACAGAGATTGTGTCTTTGTTTGTTTATTCCAAATCACAACTGATTTGTTCCAATTGAATTCTGAATAATTTGCAGAACTGCTATTATTGTAGTAATTGAATTTCAATATCTGTTTTCAATCTTAGTGACTGTTCAATTTGATCTTGATAGTAGTAGTGTTAATTCTTCTTAATTTTTGAAATCCATAATAAGTATTTTAGTACTGATTTGTAAAACCGTCTTTGGTGTGCTGGTGTGATACTATTGAAGTGATTGTGAATCTTTGGTATTGATCATCTTTATATTGAGTTTGCTGAACTGCTATGTTTGATATAGTTGCATTGGACTTGACATTCTTGGTTGATATTGTTTTTGATATATCTCAATTACATAAACTTGCAAATTAAGTATTAATATTTCTCTTTGTATTTTATCTTATGTGCAATTTGGTGTGATTGAATCTGTGTGATATATTACTTTTAAATTGTGTGATTTAATTTTCCTTATACTGTCTTTGCTGGATAATATTGTTTAGAATCATTTATGCTGCATAAACTGTTGTGTGTGTTGTTTGAAATTTGCTCTCTGCTAGCAAAATAAATCGATTTATCCGTGTCTGAAATCGATTTATTTCACCACTGCACCTTAAATCTTTTATCATTGAGATTCAGAAAAGGTTTTTTATTCACTAAAACTGCTTTCAGTGTTTTAAATTGGAAAACTCTTTTAAAGTTTAATTCACCCCCCTCTTGAACCCAGCCAAATACGTTTTCAAGTAACAACCTAAAAGAATTTATCCGGTTAAGATGGGTTGAAAGAATATGAGTCCACCCAACTGTGTTTGTTGAATGACGATTAAACAACGATTTATGAAATTATTAAATAAAAACCAATCATTTGTGTTAGATATCATTTGTAACCAATATTTAAATATTTAGTCTCATATTTAATAATTTAATAACAATTAGTTAGGGACCTAGTACTCCAATATGACTTTTTTTATTAAGAAAAAGTAAAATTATAAATAACATAACTTGGATAAAAGAATAACAACTTTTTTATTTGATTGACTTTAAATAAAAAATAAGTATATAGGATTTTGAATAAAAACCATAACTATTTAGAATTTAAGGTTTAGTAAATTCATTATATATCACCAAGAAAGGCACATCATAAAATTTGACCTTTTTTTTTTTACTAACTTAATTGTTTTGATTTCAAATAGCAGTTACATTTTTTAGTTGATAGTTTTAATATGTAAAAAGGTATTTGTAAAGGATCATTAAATTGTTTATCTTCATTGTCCGGGATAAAAAAAAATAGTGACATGATAAGGTTTTGGTATTGTTGATAATGATTTATGGTATTTTTGACCCATTATTTCAATGTCTTAATTAAACGCAAATTTAACGTAACTTCCTCCAATATTATATAAGAATAATTTCTTAATTTTTTTTTTAATTTCATATACAATTTTTCTTTTCTCGCATTTCTATTCATAAAAATCCTATTACATAATGAATAAAATATTCACTTTATTCATTTAATCGAAATTAATCCACTCATTTATCAACTCTATATTGTAACCACTTATATTTTCTAACTTTTTAACATTTTCTAAACGAGAATTTGTATCTATATCTACTCATATTATAATTTTTCATTTAAAGTAAACCTAACTATTTACTCGTAAATATATTGCACTTCTTAAAAAAATCTTCAAATTTTTTTCGTCCAATTAATTACTTAACTTAATTATTTTTCAAAAATATTATTTTTTACCTTTTTTCTAAATAAATTTTACTTAATTTACTTTTATAAGTTTCTATTACTTACAGCTTTTGCCTAAAATAATTACTACATTAAATTAACTTTCTCAATTTCATTTAATTTTCTTATATTTATACACTTTTATTTATATATTCTTCCTCAAATTAATTAATTTGAAACCATTAATGCTTTATTTATTTATATTCATAATTTTTCTCCCCCAATATTTTAAAAATAAAAAGGTAGAAAATCCAGCTGGGAGTTCGGTTTCCCGAATCCAATTGAATTCCCACTGTGGTATTCTGGCGACATTGCAACCAACGTAGGTCAAAATTCAACTCACCGGAGACTAAATTCTAACTAGGGTATTTAAAAAAAAAAATCCTTATGTGATATTTCTGTGAAAATTTCTAAAAATACAAGTTGCTGTTACAAACATGAGTTCAAATAATAAAATTGAAGTCATTTAACTTCAATTTTATAATTGTAATGATATTAACGATGTTAATAAAAACTATATTATGATAATTATTATTGTAATAGAAGTAATATCGTAATTATAATTATTAATATTATACAACGATTTTTTATTACAATAAAATAATAATAATTTTATAATTATTTTTATTTTTAACATTATAATAGATTTTTTTATATTACTACAAATATTATTTTAACATAATAATAACAAAAAAGCATTAATATTATTTTTATAACGATTATTTTTTAATATAAATAATAATAAAAGTTTGTATCCAAACATTATGTTTGTGATGATGATTTAGCTTAAATTTTAAAAATCTAATTTTAGATTATGAAAAGATGTTCTGAATGTCGTGATAGATCTTAATTAATAAATTTAGAAGAGTTTAAATAATATATTAAAATTAAATATAATTTTAATATTTAAATTTTATAAAAAGTTATTAGAATTCATTCTTCATACAAAGATACAAAATAATTATATCCCCTTAATCATCAACAATTGACTCGTATTTCTTTTCAAGGATTCGATGGTTGGACTTTAACAAATATCAAATAAAACAAAAGACAAAATTTCATCTTACTAGATCATTTGATAAACTTTATAAATTTATTTTGTTTTTAAAAAAAAAACTTAAATGATACAATTTTTTTTTTTTTATGATTGATTATTTTATTACTTCAATATTTCTAATGAGTAAATTTTTCAATGCATTCAAAACTGAGAGGGCGATATGAAAGATTGATGTTTATGAAAACTATTTCTTAAAAGATATTCTAAAAAATATTCTTAAATAGTATAAAGAGAAATATAAATTATGATAAGGTATGTGACAAGGGAAGTTACATACTAATAAGAATGAAATCGAGAACCATCCTAAACCAAACTAGGATGATATCTCTTCCTCTCTATGGCTACAATTCTTGTCAATCTACCTTGTATCTCATCACATGTTTGAAGTGGAGAAAGGAATTGAAAAGAAAACTAAAATTATAGAATATAACTTTAAAATAATAAAAGAATAAGGATACAAGTGACATTATAACTCACAATTTAAGCTTTATCTACATAAATTAAATAAGTGAATAGTGAGCTGATAGAAGATTCCCCTATGTGACCAACCTCTCGCCCGGCCAATCCTCCACGGCCGGTTGAGGCATCATGCTCGCCTGAGGATTCAGAGGAAGAATAAGTTTCAAGAGAGAAGGAAGCCATGGTTACCTCGAGAAGTTTGAAGTACATAGCTGAATACTTGGCGGAGCTACTCGGGTACTCGGATAGAAATGGCAAGAAATGAGACGGCCTCGAAGGCTATTTATAGTCAAAACCTAGGCGTGACGTGGTCGCGTACCAACCGCACGATTAAAGCGCATTCGACGGTCCAGATGAATCAACCTATCACATCACGCACGGAAAATGAAACGCGAGCGAACCGTAAAAATGTGCGAAAAACTCATTCAATGCTTGGCTTTGAGTGGCCGGCGCAAGAAACCCGATCGTGTGTGTTACCAGCCGGCCGGCGTGGGACATCCAGTCCTCTACTAGATCTTCTTCGGTCACTAGTCGCCCTCGAGGACTTAGGGGCCTATGTACTGTATGGTCAACCTTACGCTCTAACGAAACTACATTTGCATGACCCTTTTTAATATTTTGAGATGGCCGACTGAGATGCCCATCTCTATCGGTCATAGGTAGGACCCTTTGAAGCACTGGTGGACAACGACACATGCGTCCATCACGTATGTGACAGGTGACAGTCCCACACGTGAGACATGTGGACGATATGTACAATGAATTCAGGTTAAAGCATATATAACAGATTGGGCCTTACTCTGATATTTATGAAAACTATTTCTTAAAAATACTCTAAAAAATAATCTTATAAGGTGTAAAGAGAAATACAAATTATGATAAGGGTAGAGACAAGGGAAGTTACATACTAGCAAGAATGAAATCGAGAACCATCCTAAACCAAACTAGGATCATATCCCTTCCTCCCTTTGGCTACAATTCTTGTCAACCTACCTTATTTCTCATCACATGTTTGAAGTAGAGAAAGGAAATGAAAATAAAAATAAAATTATAGAATATAACTTTAAAATAATAGAAGAATAAGGATACAAGTTGACATTATAACTCACAATTTAAGCTTCATCTACATAAATTAAATAAGTTAAAAGGTATCGAAGTTTTTAAACACGATTCTTACAATTTTGACCACAAAATCAATATTTGTTGATTCATTTATATTGTATCATAGTTGCATTTGTTTGTAAATTCTCACAATGTCAAACAACTTACTAGGACTATAACAACATGCCTTGTGATTGTAATTTAAAACCTTGATGAATGCACAAATAGATAAATTTATGTGATTAAAAGAAATCTTAAACATTGTTCTCACATTCATATTGCGAAAAATAAACTAATAACAATTATATGAAGAGGTTTATCTCCATATCAATCTTCTTGAAACTTATTACAAACCAAACACTACTAGATAATTATTATTTTATTTATGTTTCCACCTTATGTAGAATGAGATGAGCACCATATTGGGGTTGAATAGTAAGCCCTGCAGTTGGAGCATGAGTATATGTTGGAGAGAGTTCAAATGAGAAACGTTGTAAAATCATTGACAAAGCAATATTTACTTCCAACATGGAGAAGTTTTGTCCAATGCAGATCCTAGGACCCCCTCCAAAGCGAATTAGTGAAGCTTTGCCATTTGTGGCCTTTAGAACTCCTTCAGCAAATCTCTCGGGTTTGAACTCCTTAACATCATCACCCCAGAGCTAACGATCATGATGAACCAAAATTATTGGCACGTAAAGTTGCATCCAGCAGGTAATGATAGGTTTCCAAGTTTAACATCTTTACGAACTTTTCGAAAAACATTAACTACTGGTGGGTATAGCCTTAAAACCTCATTCAAGATCATGGTAACTTGTTGCAGAAACATTCTTAGTAATTATTCATATAATGATATTCAATATCAAAATGATAGTACAAACTTACAATCTTAAGCTGGTTCAGTCCATCAAAATCTGGTTTTCGATTGCCAAAAACTTGTAAGATTTCCTTTCTTGCGCGTGTTTGCCAATCAGGATACATACTCAATAATATCATTGTCCAAACAAGCAAGGATGAAGTAGTCTCATGCCCTGCAAAGTAGAATAACTTGCATTCCGCAATAACATCTTCATTACTTAGCCCAATATTCTTGTTGTTTCCTTGTTCTTGAATATCCTTTTGATTTGATTCCAGAAGTATACCTAACAAGTCATTTTTAGTTGCTTCACCCGTCTTTAGTGCTTTCAGTCTGTTGTTAATAATATTTGTAAGTGAAGATTTTACTTCCTTGTCAATTGCCTTCATCCTCCTGTGGATAGTAGTAGGTACAAACCTACAAGTGAACATAACCAATGTTATATTAATCATGATCTGAAGGAATTCTATTTTCTCTATCAACTAGATTTCTAATGATGGTTTCTTCAATTGATAAACACATTTCGATTTTCCTAGTTGAAATAGAGAGATATCACATAATCATATGACAATATTATGAAATGGTTTTTGTAAACAAATTTGTTTGATTCTTAATGATAAGTATTTTCTTTTAATCTCAATAGCCTTTACTAAAGTATGACAAGTTTGGTTTAGTTAAATAAAGATAATCCAAAAAGCTTAATCACTTAATTTTATCAAGTAGTAAAATATACATATTAGTCTTACCTCCATCCAGGGATGTAAACTTTCAACATAATTTCCACTGTAAGTTCAACCTGTTCTGTTAGAAGTTGAAATATTTTTCGTCCTTCTTTATAACTACTTCCGAATGTTGTTCGAGAAATGGCGTCACTAGCCAAATTATGACAAAATGGCCAAACATCTATTTCACTTGATCCTTTTGAAGACAACATTTCCTCCCATTTGCTATTAAGATCATCACAACATTTGATGAATTGTGGGAACATATTCTGAGGTGGAATTAAGAATTAAGAAAGTATTAGAATTTTACATGTCAAATTATATAGGTAAAATATTCAAACTTTAAATCATGTTACTTGAACACTAACAAATGTTACTTGCAATACAAGTAAGGATGTTTTCCTCACATTTTTGAAAGGCACATTAGTCAATATATAAGATCTATATCTAGTAATAAGAAACTTACCTTCACCTTCTCTAAATGGAAAGCAGGATTGATTATCTTCCTGTGCTTGCTCCACCTTTCTCCCTCATGGCTTACAATACCAGAAGCTATGAACCTGACTTGTGGATGCATATGAGACTTTCCGAAGTCATTCATCTTGTTTAATACATCCTTGATTAGCTTAGGATCAGTGAGGGTTAACCTTGGTATTGGTCCAAACCAAGTAAAAGAATTTTTGCCTACATGTCATCAACGAACAATACGAATAAGGCTTAAATTAAATATGAAACAGGAAGATAAATAATTCAAGAATTGAAGGTAATAGACAACTTTAGTAGTTATTTGAGTTTGACATGAAATTTTTAGTACACTCTAAACACTGAAATTAGTAAAGCAAGTTGTCTATTTTCACACCAATAATAAATATA
>Ga0209700_104101_pt1 | contig 26779 bp, 11 predicted proteins | sample SiratroredBW_FD_187528 | JGI IMG/M metagenome (GOLD analysis project Ga0209700, IMG submission 187528) | Root nodule microbial communities of legume samples collected from California, USA - Siratro red BW (SPAdes) (version 2) | ecosystem: Host-associated > Plants > Roots > Nodule | place: USA... | reverse complement strand
AATCAGGCTGCTCTTCATATTAGCTCAAATCCCGTCTTTCACGAGAGGACTAAACATATTGAAGTTGATTGTCATTTTGTTCGAGAAAAAATTACATCTGGAGACATCAAGACCGAGTTTGTTAATTTGAATGATCAATTGGCAGACATTTTCACCAAATCTTTAAGGAGTCCCAGGATTGATTATATTTGTAACAAGCTTGGTACATACAATTTATATGCACCAGCTTGAGGGAGAGTGTTGAATATAACGGACTTAGCCCATTTTCTCTGTTATTTTGTTACTATTTCTGTTATTTTTATCATCTATAAATAAACATCCCTTTATGTGTATTTACACACAAGGGAATTAATCCTATACCTATTTCTCTATTTTAATAATTATAATAAAAAATTAAATAAAAATAGAGCAGGATAGTTTTGATTGTTAGGAATAGTTGAACTTTAAATAAACCAATTGGGTTTGTAAGAGGACCCTTTTTTGGGATTTTGATTTTTGACACAATATTCCCGCGTGAAAGGAAGTGTTCCCTTTTGTAAATTTTGTGTAAACTGCTGCTACGGAATTGGAATATGATTTCTCATTCAGAAATTCTACTGTCTTTAGATTTTCTTTGCTATTTTCGTGGTGTATAATTCCTTGGATCCTTACAAAAACCGTAGATCAAAGGACTCTGGTCGGTGAAACAAAGCTTATTAAATTGTTTAATCCTGCCAGGGGGCTGTTGGAACGAGTATATTATGAGGCAGCTAAGCTAATGCAGAAAATGAAATACATTGTTAAAAAATTGAAATGAACGCCACCAATAAAAGCATAAACTATAAAAAACTTCTCGGACAGAAGACAATAAAAAACTTATCCAAAGATGCAATAATATTATTCAAGTATAAAGAATACATCTTGATTTACATTTTCGCCTAAAACCAAGTGTCTTAAGAGATAGACTAAACACATGCAATTTTACCTGAGCGGAATACTTCTGCCTACCATATCACAAGGCAACGATCTTGTCGTTGCGCCAAGAGTTCAAGCAAACATAAAAAAATGAATCTGGAACAAAGGTGAAGGGCAGGTTATATAAGATTTATAACTTTAATGTTCCAAAACAATTTCTGAGCTAATCAAAACGCTCCCAATCTCGAGATATTTTTGTTGAAGAAGAGTTATCTGATGGGGCATCCGAGCTTTCCATTCCTGAGTCGAAGGTTTCCCATTGGGTTGTTACTTTGACAGCATTGCTACTGTTGATAAAAGGATTGTTGTTTCTTGCCTTTAGAGAATCTAATTTATCCACTAAGGTCTGCACACGACGTACCTATTCAATGGTGGTAAACTTCTTTCAGTCCATCAATGGTAATAAGTGCAATGCTGGTGCAAAATATACATCTCTCCATATTGCATCTCCACAATAAAAAAAAGTCCTTGCAATTTTAGGCAATATATGAAGAAAAGGTGCAATTTACTAGAGATGATTAACGAAATGGGAAGGGAAAATTTTCCATCATTAAGCACATAAGAAAGTAGTTAAGTAATAGTTGATAAGGAAGTTAACAACAGACAAGTAACATATTTCCCGGTTCAACTTTCAAGGCACGACTCATTTGCTACAATGTCGCTAGTTATTCTCCCATGTGCGATCTAAGTCAGACCGAAGTTGTGACATCCATTAGCAATCACAAACATACACTTGAAATGCACAGAAAATAAATAAACTAAATTTCAAGATACAAAGGTGAGATCGGGTACATGGACAAATAAATACCACAATATTCTACGGTGAATCATATTTGAAGACAAAACATTGACATCTAATCCTTCTTAATGGTTTTGGCAGTAGTTCCTCTTAGTGTCCTAGCCTAAAGCAGTGAGGTTACCCCCATCTGATCTACTCTCCTTACCAAGACAGTCAGAATTTCTGTTTTTCTGCCTTTCTCATTGATCATCATACCGTCAATAAATATTACAAAGACGCCTTCAATAGCAATAATGGCACAATTATTCTAATTCCTGCTGTAATAGGTAATCTAATGAATACACTGATTTCTAATTTAAAATAGAAAGATTATAACTAAAATTTAATAGGAAACTTTAGATCTTGATGGACAAAGACTTCAGCTTTTCTCCTAAATCAGCTAAGGTAACCCCCACTTTTCTCTCCAAAGCATTCATTCCTAATCCTATCTTTTCGACAATGTCCACAAATCCATTGTAATATGATTTTCATTGTGAAAGCCGAGATAATAGAAAATGCGCATAATGGAGTTACAAAGTGGTTTGAAGATTCCTAAAGAAGTTCAATCAATGAAGACTTTGGCAAATCAAATCATTCAGAAAACAGTAAATAGATGAGCTGTTGTGGAACCAAAACTAAGTAAGAACTGCTCAACAAGTTTGTTCTCAAACAAATCCAGGATCAGATAATGAAAATGATAATCATCTGTAGCCTGTTGGAAAATTTTCCTGATCCAAAATATCTATCTAGATAATGTTCCAGAATCATCAAGAAGAAATCAGTGAGGTCAAAGTTTGTGCTTCAAAGTTTTAGAAGATTAGGACTAGATGGCGTTTCAAGGACACCCAACATCTTGCTTGATGACAAAACCCTTCTTTGAAAAACATTCTTTCCAGCTGCACCAGCTCTAATGTCACTTTGCCAAAAATTAGTTCAAATGTCCAACATTCTAGAAGAGAAAACGGGGGAAAATGAACAAATATTGGAATAAATGAAGAGTCATGCTTACACTTGCTTATCCACTGTATGGAATGAAAAAAGTTTTTATAAGTATATATGTTTTGTTCTAGGGGAACTGCTATGTGGATGCTGTTGTTCCAACTTGGAGATGAAATAACATGTTAGTGCTAGAATCATAACTTAAATAGAACACTTCAAAATCTTACAACTCTATTCGAAAGACAAAAGTGGGTAGACAGTTTGATGCTAGTGTCCTACTGGTTAAACAAGTTTTTAGAAATGATTTAGCAAAACTTGAGCAGAGATGTAGAAGTGTGAAATAAATGTATAACAGAAGTAGCAATGAAGACTTACTTTGTACAATAGTTCACTCGATCTAAGTTGTGTTCAGTTCCACTATAATTAATCTGATTACACAAGTATTCTCATTACATGAGTATACAAAGTGATATAAATAAGGATAAAAAGCTCGTTGAAGAAAGAGAAGACGAGCTAAAGGGAATAGATCTAAGAAGCATGACAAAGCAATGTTATCGATATCGGATAATAAAAAATATCAGGGAATCCAAAAATCCTTTATAACTTTATAACAAAAACCATAACGGATTATGATAAAAGTATTACGGTAAAAAAATACAATATATACATATAAATATTTTTAAAAAGATACACAAATATAATTGTGATGCAAAAATAATGAATAAGAAAATCATAACTAATAATAATATTATGTCTAAAAGTTCAAATAACAAGAATATCAAATCAAAACACTACAAATTTCAAGTTCAAAACTTAAAATAAGAATAGAACATAATATAAATATCTTAAATTTTTTATTATCCAACTCTTCCTGAATGCCAACATAATTTTCCTCCATATTATCTAATGGAGCACATCCCTCCTCCTCTTCTCCTCCAGAGAAACTCTGTCCAAGTTAAGTAATTTCTCAAATTTAGAATCAAAGTTATTATGCAATTCATTCTAAACTCCAATTTGAATCTTCTCTTTGCCCGTCCTTGTTGAGGTTGAAGTTGCACCTGGACCTTTTCTATAAGCACGGGAAGATCCAATAACAATACCACCACTTGATGGTTGCTTTCTTTTACTGGTTGCTTGTCTACTTGTATAAGTTATTGGTTCTCCAACACTTGAAGATTCATAGACGGTTGCCCAATTCAGAGTAGGATCATCATCAAAAACCAACTCATTTCCCCCTCTTCATTATCATCATCTACTTGCCCCACTAATCACTCATTATACTCATCAATGTCATTCAGTATAATAGAGTCTATTTCATCCCTAATTTTGTATCTTTGAGCAAGTTGTTGGTTATACTTTATGTAAACCAAATCATACAACTTTTTATGTTCCAATCTATTCATTTTTACTTTTTTTTTTTAATAAATCTACATTGTGAATAAGCAAAATGTGAATTAATTTCTTTCTACTTTCTACAAAAAAGATAATAATGAAATTAGTCATATCATGAACAATGATTATTACTTGCTCACATCCTGATGAACTACGTGTCAAACTTAAAATTTTGATTGCTAACTTTTATAAGTTGAGAGTTGCGTGCCCATAGTTCTTCCACCATTGAGCTATACAAAATGCAAAGAAAGTAACTTAGAATGTAACTATTATATGATATAATTTATATCTCAACACAATTTATAAAGTGTTTAAGTGTCTCACCTAGGGACGTGGTCTTTCTTGATTCTTTGGCAAAGTCATCACCAAAGAGTCCACTTCCACTTTTATAAAAAGGCAACTCAGTTAAAATATTTTGTTACACATCTTTACTTGGCACAAATCTCTTGATGCAAGCCTACAACCTATTTGTAGCTTCCAAATCATATTATTCCATTTATGGATTGAATAATAAAACTCTAAGTTCAAAAGTGACCTGCAGCATGCAAGAGGCGATGAAATTGCCAGTTCCATCTATTATCAATGATTGTAAATACATTCTTGTATTTACTTTCATTGTTATTGAATGATTTCATTATTGTTTCCTTGGCTTTCACCATTGCTTCATATATATAGCCCATAGTTGTTTTTCTTTCCCCATCCACCAGACGAAGTACATGAATAAGAGGAGCCATAACTTTGGGAGTATATACGTCATGATTCCAATATGAAGGCATAAGAACAATTTTTGTAACTTCATTCCCCTTAGCTTCCTTAAACAACTTGTTCTTGCTCCATTCATCGTGAAGTGAACATCTTTCTCAAATTTCCTTTCTCTTGGTGCAACCTATGTAATGATATAGAAAAAGTAGTGAACCTTGTAACTGTGTATCTTACCAGTTTCCTCTTATTTGTAAAATTGCTGCAACAAACTTAAGGATCTAACATGAGTATATAAAGCTAACAAGACTAACTCCTCTTTGAATTGTCTTCTTTATTAAAGAAAGTTTTCCTATGTCTTCAAGCATTAAATATATACATTGGACAGTACAAGGAGTCCAATAGAGATGGGGTCTTTTCTCTTCTAATAGTCTCTATTGGACTCCTTTCTCTTCTAATAGTTTACTAACCAATACTTGATTCCATTATCTGTGATAACTTGAACAACATTTTCTTCTCAAATCTCCTCCACAAGGTTATCAAGCATCTCAAACATTTTTTCCCATTTCTTCACAAATTTAGAACTATCAATAGACTTGACAAACATTTTCCCAATAGGGAAATTCACCAACAACTTAATCAAACATAGTTGCTTTCGATCAATCTATGCATATGACATAATATAACAATTATGTTTGCTCCACTGCAATTTATAATCTTTCAACAACTTATCAATGTAGTCAACTTCCTTGTTGAGTAGTGGAACTCTAATTTCATGATAAGTAGAAGCTGGCAAATTAGGTCCATAAGCACCTATAACATCAATATCTTGAAAACTCTTCAATCTTACAAAATTGAATGACAAGCCTGCTTGATACCAAAATCAACAATATACTGATGAACTGATTCCTTTAAATTTGTCACATGCTTCTTTGATACTAGCTTGCCTTAGCTTTTCTTTTTTTCTCTTCCCTACCTATTGCAGCACTTGGATTTCTACAAAATATATCCATTGGTCCTTTTTTTCCACCATTATTTCTCGCCTTGTCATTACTAGCTGTGGAAATTTCAATTTCCTCTTCACTCTCATTATTATCATTAGTCGTTGTACTATATGAAGGATTGATGGAAGTGGTGGTTGCTTATTAAATTTCCAAAGCTCTTCTCTCACATTTTTTGGAGTTTTGGTACAAGGAGTAAAGTTTCCCTATTTTTCCATCAAATGTTCTTTAGCTCTTTTAACTCCTACTTTCATAACATTTCTACAGTAATCACACAGTTATATTTAGGTCGGTTTCATCCATCGGATCACAATGTTTCCAACCTAAATCAATTATGTGGGATATTCTTGAAGTCCCTTGATCATTAGTCATTAATCATGCCAGGTAAGGCCCAATTTACTCAAAACTAATTCAACAAATTAGGGTTGCCGCCACCCCTATAGGAGAACTACGCACCTCCGCCCGCTGTGCCTCTGCCCGCTACAACTCCACCTCATGCCGCTTTTTCCAGCATTTTTGATCCACAGTGCCATACCATGATGCCAAAAGCAGCCGCCACGGGCCACCATGCAAAACCCACATCGCCACTACCGTGTGGTGGTGGCATCTATAAAGCTGCCACCGCTTTCCACCATGGTGTCACCATATTCGTTATTTAATAACACCGCTTTCATTCTGACTATCCCTTTCTTCTACTAACACCATATCTACCATAATCTCTCAAAAATCTTTTCTTGTTGTGTCAGAATCATCACGAAAAATGTTAGTCAACTTCTACACATTATACATGGGCTCATGAATGCAAGTTAATTTGTGTCTTGTGGCGACCCTCTTTGAGTGTTGTAGTAGCTTTTCGTGTTGACTATCCTTTTATTTATGTTTGTTTTATATGTTCTAAAGCTCTTATTGTGTCGACTGAACATTCTGATGTGTAGATTGTCTTGTGTTCTATAAAGCAACTTAGATGAAATCATCAAAACTGAATATTATTTGTTATGATCAATATATGGGATGAACGTGTCTTAACATGATTGCACTGGATGATTAGGACTAAACTATCAAGAGTAGTAGTTGAAAGTGAATGTCCAAGTATATTGGAGTGTCCAGGTTTAACAAATTAGACAAAGATTGAAGAAAAGTACCATTAAGTAGCATGGAGAGGCTAGATGAATCAAAGAATATTTAAGATTGATATGGCAAAGTCACACCTAGGATGAGAACTAGACAATCATCTAATTATAAATGTCCCTCACCTTTGAATTTCCATTTCTATGTACTGTATGTGGCACCCGAAATAAAAATCCACAAGTATTCATTGAATTTCTATTGAAATCAAAAATATTCTTCCTGAGCTATTACAGTGCCAAACATCAGAACCACACCTCATTTAATTATGGGTCTCTTATTTTCATTTAATCAATTATAATAATTGTTTAAGATCATATTAATTAGGAATCAGTTTACTTTTATTTTTTATCAATTAGGATATTTATTAGGGATATCTTTGTAGCTTTTTCAAAGGATAGACTTTATTAAAATATTATGAATGAGAAGTAATTTTCAAGAAAAACTTGTGTTAGCCTAGGAGGGGACGGACTCTGTCAATGACAAGTCTACTTCTTGCTTCACCATGGCAAAAAGGATTATTCCATGTCTAGGCCAGTGCCTACGTGATGGATCATAACACTCACTTTCTCAAGACTTCTTTTATTAACATGACTTTTTCACTAGGGAGACACTGAAATGCAATGCATCTTAGTTTAAAACACTTCACATAATTTCATGCACTTCTTTATAATTTATACAGTAAAATTAAGGGGTGTTATCAAGTATAAGTGAACAATACGTGAGATTGCATGAAATAGAGGAAAGAAAGGAAAATAATAAACACTTCAACTTTGCAACCTAATATCATCAATACTACCTCAGCTTTTCTCTGCAACTTTGCTTCACCTTCGGCATCTATACTGTCCAGCTTTAGCAATTGACTCATAAGCAACTCTGTCAACACAAGAAACTCTTTCTCAGAAGCTTTATTCCCCGCATTTATAGCTACTGCTATGGCAGTCACCTGAAGAATTAAAATAATTCAACAATTCACTCTCCAATTGACATGTTTCTATAATAAGCATAGTACTTATACTTCAAGCATATGCTCACCCTATTTGAGAGCTTGTCCACCTCAGTTCTGACACCAGCAATAGCCTCAAAAACTTTAGACATTTCATTTTGTTTTCTGGTTTCCTCAAGTTTCCTCTCTTTGCTAGCAGTTCCCTCCATAAGAAAAATCTTTGACTTGTCCTTTACACCTTCGAGGTGCAAATGCTGATTATCACCCTTTTCTATCCCTCTGAAGAAAAGTCGCTGCTCTTCAGTCTCTAAACCAGTTTTATCAACAAGCAGTTTCTTGACATCCCCTGTTATTAAAAAACCCAAAATAAGAGAAATACATATATCAATCAAAACAAAATGCATTATACTGCAACAGTACTTACTATAGCACACTATTAAGACAGGCAACCATTTCCTCAAGCATATTTCACTCAAAGAAACGATTGATATCATAATGCTGGACAGTATTAATTATTAAAAACAGTAGGAACGACCCCATTAACGAACACATATACCATTGATAGAATATGTTTCATCACAGGATAAAGGATTGTGATAAGTATGATGTGGGACCACACAGCCCACAAGGCAGGTGGAACAGGGGAGCAGACTCAATTACTTCGGTGTACAACAAAAGGAAAGGTGGAGTATAGAGAAACATGCAAGAACTGGACATGGGATCAGATTGGGTTTATAGGTCTCTCGAATGATCTGAGCTATCTCTTGAATCACCAACTTCCTATAACATATATTATAGAAGGAGAATCAATAAATATAACAATGAAGGATAAAGCTCTGAACAGCTTGAATGGCATGTGGAAGGAAGTTAGACTACACTACTATTTCAGTCAAAGTAGTGTGCTTCAGGTCCCTAACGATTGCAATAAATCCGCTCCCAAATAAATAACAAGAACAATCAGCAAATTTGCTGGGAATTATTGTTTCCCTCTAAATATACACAAAAGTCTTATCCTACTAGATAAAGTCAACTACATGGATCTCTCAATGTCATTGGATTGGGCCTAATTAAAGACCAAATTCTAAAGTGACCATAAACACAGACACGTTTAGTTAATTTTGAGCAAGAATCAAATTGCAGCCAATAAGTAAATTACTTAGCATCAAGTTCATGTAAGAAAATAATAAAAATTGTAGATGCTAAAAATGTTTGGGAATGAACTTGAAACCAACAAAAAACTATAAAATTTTAAAATATTTTGCCCGTAAGTAAATCTTTTAATAGGCTGCTAACTATTCCAGTAATTATGTTTTTAATTTTAATCAAAACTCTCTTTCTATAACACGAAAATCAGCGCACTAAATCATTGGAAGCAAGTAATTTCTCTGCTAGTCAATTTTCACTCTTTCTTAACAAGCTATTACGATGCTGCAGTATTCCTTGGTTCAGATATTAATTTCAGTATCATAATTTCACCAGTTACTTACTTGCACTCATCCAAAGCTAATACAGTTACAACTATAGAGCTTATAACTCACTAACTTATCATAATTCACTATCAACATTCCCATGCAGATAAATAAATAAACTATAACCAACGTAACCATATTAAAGTACATTTTTTCAACTAAAATAGAAAATGGGTTCAGAATATTCCTGTTATCACAACATGAAATGACTAAACGTGTTCTTATTACCTTCCATTAACTAACTACACGAAAGAAATCCACTTTGTAGTAACAAAGTTCAATCCTTTCCGTACAAAACTTCAATAGTTCATTAAGTTGGATCTTGACCAAATATCCCTCATATTTATCAATTTAATGTTCCCCAAAGTCCACCAACATCTCTTCAACACGTGTCATTTAAAGACCAAACCCTATTCCAGTAAATTCAAATGTTTCCCCCTTCATTAACAGTTATTTTGACTGAACCCAAATATCCCCTGGAACACCAAACTCAGCATATTCAAGTCCAATAAAGCCAACTCTAAAAATTATTAAATTTGTGATTAAACAATAATATGAATATGGTACCATGGATTGAAAAAGAGAAACCTAACCGAAAGTTGCTTGGGCCGGGAGGTGAACTTCGTGGTGGGAGGAACCGTACCAAACGTTGAGCTTGATCGTGGACCCGGGCCCACCACCGTCGCTCTCTGCGGCCCTCATCTCCGGTGAGATCTCGCTGGCGGAGTCTGCGGCGTTATTCATCGAAACGGGCAAAGATTTTTGTGTTGCACTGTGGACTGAACTTGACCCTAGGCGCAGGTTGTTGATTGAGGTAGTTGGACGACACGATGTCTTTCGAAGCTTGTACGTAGATTATATATCTACCAACTGTCAAACATACATTTGTTTTGGTTAAATTATTATTTTGCATTGGTTATTTTTATGTTTAATTATTTACTAGATTTTATATTTATATCATATATTTTATTCCTTATAAATATCATCACCAATTTTGTTGATGGTTGAATTTATTTAATGCGTTGTATTCAACTGGGAGTGATGTTTATGTGTTTTAGGAAATTTCTATCTAAAAGTTGATAAATAGTATTTAGAATGGTCTTATTAGAATATTCATGTTTGAATATTTAAAGATTTTAAGACTAAAATTATTTAAAAAGAATATTTGAGAATAGTTAACATAGAAGAAATTTCAATGACAAATATTGAAGGAATCCACCTACTTGTTTCGAAGATCCTTTTTAATAGCACACATTTTTATAACTCAGTGTGGGGATTGACTTAAATCACTAATTATTTAATGGTTAGATCTTAAATCCATTTAATGAAAATTAATCTTTTAATAATCACTGGAAAAACTACCTATGAATCACCAAAGAACCATATTCCATTTTTAAGATACAGTTTCTAAGAGGATTTAATAGAAGAAAAAATAACATTATGTTCAATTCCTATATTTTTTTTTTATGACTATTATGTTTAAGTAATCATAACTACCATTATCTTAAAAATTGGAAAATAATTTTATATATATATATAAGAAATACTCAAATAAAAACATTAATTTAAATATATATTTATTTATTAATAAATTGAAGCGTCTTTTAAAAACAAAACTGTAACATAATTCTATTTTAAAGCAAATAATACTTCAAATACAAAATTGATCTTAATGATATCATTTAATAAACTTGAGGTCAAGACATTGTTGTTCTCGTAAGAATAGAAGAGTAGTTCTAGAGACAAACCCATGTTCCCTTTAGATCTTGAGTGTGAGACTTGTTCCAATATACTTAATAGTCTCATTTCATTTAGGAGTAGAGACTAAGGACAATTTAAATACACATTCCTCTTTTGTTAGAGTAAAAAATATAGCACCTTGAATGTTTTGATTATGTGCTTAAACACAACAAGTTGAGAGATTGAAAGACTTGAAGCAGTTACATTTGACAAACGTTGATCAAATCATGAATGCATATACTTCAATTGGCAAACAATCATGCAGTAAGTCAAGTTCCACTTCATCTAATAAGTTAATAAAAGATCAATCAAATGATACTTCAAACCAAGACTTTAAGATGACATGCATGAACAATATTTCAAAGCTTGAGTCTAAAGATACAAAGAATGTCTTCTACTTATGTAACGTTCAAATACTTCTTGGGATGTGAGTCAAAGCTATAATGACCATTAATTCTCGTGACACGGTTATTTATCAACTCTAGTTCATTTATCTATCTTGTACGGTGTGTAATTTTAACCACTATTTAGTGTAAAAGGTTCTGCTACCAAGACAGATAAGTACTAACAATTATCAAAGAGTTTGTATGAAGAAGAGAAGACAAACTAATGTTGTATATCATGCATTTATTGCTTCTCAAGTAAAAAGTGTCCAAACAAGTGTCACAACAGGATGCAGAAAGCTTTTGAAAGAACAAAGAAGCCACCGTCATAGTTTATATGAAAAACTATAAAAAAAAAAAAACTAAGAAAGAAACCATACATGAAAAATAGATTAGAGTCCAACACTCTATAATGTCCATCCTAAGATGGTACCTTTAATTAAATTTGAAAAAACGAAACGAATGTGGCTTTTTAGAATGTTTACGTTTTTTCCTAAAAAGAAATAAAAATGCAAGTAAAAAAGTATTTTTAAATTTTTTATTTTTAGGGCCGATAATAATTGAACTTGCTCCTATTTTCATTCACAATAGAAAATAAGAGATCATGTAATTCTAAATAGAAAAATTGTTTGTTGATATTTCTTAATTTTTTAAAATTTTCATATTTTTAAGATTTTACAATTTTAGAGTATAAAATAGTGCGAGTGACTATTCATAGTAACCTAGGTTGTTTATGTGAATTTTATTTAGAGAAAAATATTCTTTAATATACTTTTATTAGAAAATGTGGGTGTATATATATATATATATATATATATATATATATATATATATGAAAAAGGGGGTGGCAAATAGTGAAATTGCTTGGTCAATTTAATGAGCCTAGGATTTTTAAAGAATTAGGTGTGGTATGAAAACAGAGTGTGGGAATAGCAAAGTTGTTGGGTCAGTTTAATGAGCCTAGACTTTTTAACAATAGGGAGTACAAATAGTAAAGAATAACAAAGTTGTTGGGTCCCACTCACATATCTTATGCAAAACAATATTTTGTTGATCACTCAGACTTTGTAACAATGTTGATCCATGAGTGACTTGTAAAAGAATACTTAGTGGTCAGGTAGGAATGACTTCATAGAAAATACTTAGTGATTAAGCCATGAGTGACTTATGTCAAAAATACTCAATGTTAGCCAAGAGTGGTTTGATCAAAGAGTATTTATATGTACTTAACAACAGTAGTCTTCCTAGTGGAACTTGACTAGTTGGTCAAGAACTGGACGTAGTCTAATACGACAAATGAACCAATATAAAAATATTGTGTAAACATTATCTTTCATCTCTCTGTATATAGCAAGTTATTTGAATAACTAACTGAAAGAGGGTGAATTGTTAAAATGGAAGTTGCAAAAATTATAAGTAATTCATTATGTTAAAATCTGAATCTATAGTTTAATTGTGAAACATCAAATGATACACTTGAAAAACAAAGATTCTTTTTTTTTTTGAAACACAATTCAACCCTCCCGTTTTTTTTGTTTGTTCTTGGTTTTCACATCATTTAACCCTTTGAGACACCTTTTAAGGATAAAACTGCGATGGAGCTCAGAGCTCCAAAGCAGACAATACCTCGGATGTAGTGATTAACCCTAACGATTGGAAAATTGGTTCACAAAATGAACCCTTATTTCCCTTAAACCACGACTAGGTGTCAGTATCCTCACAAGTCTAAGTATTTGATGAAGCCAAGCAAGTACAAAGAAGCCAAAGCAAGAAAGTGAAATTGGAAGTGTGTCTTAGGCTTTTTCTTAGAGTGAGTGAGTGTGGTTAGTGGTGAAAGACAACCTATGCACAACTGAGGAGAAATGTACTAGCACATGGTCTAATTTGATTAAAACAAACCACAAAGCATAAGTTGAGTTTTTGGTAAAAACAATTTTCGAAAATGCAGCACTAGATGAAAATAAACCGATTTCAGGATAAGTGAAACCGATTTATTCGTGCACTGGACAAAACTGCGTAACTGTTTTATCAAAACTGTTTTGGGTTTTTCACTTTTATAAATAGAGGGTTTTCTCACGCGCAAAGGAGCAAGGCGATACAAAGAATCAATTGAGAATTACTATGAGAAAAACAATTTGTGAAACCTAGGGATTTCTTGATCAATTGAAAGGGGCTTTTTCTTGAAGAATAAATCTTGACCAAAGTACTATGCTATTGGATTCCTTCAAGACTGTGCAAAGGCCTCTCTTGTTGCGCCAATCAGGGAATTTCCCAACCTTTCTTGAACCTGTTTGATTCAAGTTTTGTGTTGTTTCACTGTAAATTTGTATAAACTTTGAACAATTGCATAAGGTATGGGCTATAGGGTTTAGCCTCGGTGTCTTGTTGAATTGTTTGGGGCTGTGGGGTGTAGTTCAAATAATTCAGGGGTGTTCCTGGTTCTTGCAGGGTGTGAGAATTGTGTGATTGACTGTAATTATACAATTGAATGTTTAAGTGAAACTTTTTTTGCTAGTGGGGCAAAGAAGACTGGACGTAGCCCTTGAGGAAGGGTGAACTAGAATAAATTGCCTGTGTCTCTCTTTCTTGACCCTTCTCTTACACTCTTGTTTGAATTCTTAAGCTGCATACTTCTATCAAGTGTAAATTATTTTGTTTTTTAATTCAATTGCTGCATAATGCAGTAAATTTCTATATTGCATATTGTCCAGTTCATCACAGATTTGATTTGGGGTCATTCTACTCTGTTGGGTGTTTGTGGTTGTACATCTTTGAAGTTTTTAGTGCAATAGCATTGTTCTTAAAATTCTTACTACAAGATACACATTTTTATCCATCATCCTAGCACTATAATTGTGTTTTTCCTGTGACTGGTTTGGTTACATCATTTTTCTACATAATAGGTTAATCTGATTTGCTCAATAAAATTTGTTGTAAAATTGTCATCTTAATTGTTCATAAAATTGGTATTCGGTTATTGTTTAAAAGAACTGCCTTAACTCACTGTTCTTCATAATCTCTTGTTGCAATCTTGATCTTATTTTTCATTAATAGAATGGGTATTGAACAATTCTTGATTTGATATTGTGTTTGGTAGATTAATTGGTTCTGTCAAGCAGAGCAAACTCAAATTTGCCTTGTTGTTCTATACACTGTCATTCAACTTGGTTCATTCTTGCTCTTGACTAGTTTAATCATTGTCACTGCTGAACTATTGAATTATCATATCCAGTTTTATCAAATATACCATCCATTTGTTGCTAAATTGCCTCATTTATTTTCATCTGATTAATTCTTCTATTAACAATTAATTTGGTAATTTCTCAACAATGCGGTGGCTGATTTAGGAATCTCATTTGTGTTGGACTACATTCTGTTACTTCAGTAACATCAAAATTAAAAATGCTAAGTTGATCATTAACCTATTGATTTAGCATAATTAATTTCTTAATGAGATTGGTATTTGATTAGATATTATACTATGGATTGGCTGTGTGTATTGTTTTGCTTAGATATTCTGTTGTGACTCAAATTTGTTGTGTTATGATCCTCATTGAGAGCAGTATTAATTGTTGGTAGCACTGCCAGAAAAATAAATTGATTTATCCGTGCTGAAATCGATTTATTTTTCCTTTGCAACTCATATCATTGATCATTGAGATTCACTAAAGGTTTTCTATTTGTGAAAAATGTTTTCATTGTTGTAAAAGTCAAAAATCTTATAAAGTTAAATTCACCCCTCTTGAACTCAGCCAAATACATTTTCACTAGCAAGCTTATTTCGGTAGGTCCAATGTAATTCCCTTCTTTCGCAAGGCTATGAAAGAAGAAAAATTGATAAAACATTGTTCATCAAGAAAGTATGCAATGATATTATACTTGTACAAGTATATGTTGATGATATAATATTTGGATCAACAAATGAAATTTCGTGTGAGCAGTTTGTTAAGGCAATGCAGGGAGAATTCAAGATGTCAATGATGGGAGAACTTAATTACTTTCTTGGCTTACAAATTAAATAGTTTTAGCATGGCACATTTCTTTGCCAATCTAAATATTGTCGAGAACTATTAAAGAAATTTGACATGGAGAATTGTAAAGAAGCATCTACACCAATTGCCACTGGATGTTCACTATATATGGATGAAAATGGTAAAGATTATGATCAAACCGGATTTAGAGGTCTCCTTGCTTCACTTTTGTATCTAACTGCAAGCAGACCAAATATTATGTTCAGCGTATGTTTGTGTGCAAGATTTCAAGCACAACCTAAAGAGTCACATTACATGGCAGCCAAGAGGATACTAAAGTATCTCAAAGGAACAATTGATGTGGGAATATGGTATCCATGTGAGGTATCTTTAAATCTGATTGGTTATTCTGACAGTGACTTTGTTGGATGTAAGATAGACAGGAAAAGCATAAGTGGAACGAGCCATATACTAGGGTCCAGTTTGATCTCTTGGCACAGTAAGAAGCAAGCTTGTGTTGCATTATCTATTGCAAAGGCTAAATATATTGCAGCTGGTAGCTGTTGTGCACAAAGTTTATGGATTCAACAACAGCTAAGTGACTTTGGTATTAACTTGTCTAAAATTTCATTATTTTGTGATAATACTAGTGCTATGAATTTAACTAAGAATCCTATACAACATTCTAGAACTAAGCACATTGAAATATGTCACCATTGTATTAGAGATCATGTAATTAAGGGTCATTGTGTGATTTAATTTGTTAATTCTTAAAATCAATTGGCTGACTTGTTTACAAAACCCCTTAATAAAGAAAGGTTTATTGATTTGAAAAATATTAATTAAATCATTCGACCATTTGCTAATTGATTATGAATTATATTTTATGCAATATTTGTGTCATCAATGAATTTACTGAAATTTCTCTAAACCTACTACAATTAATGCGAAATATCTGATTTGATTTAATTGCTGATTAATTGATTGGAGCCAGAGAAAGCTGAGAAGGGAAACTTAAGGACCTATGGTTAATAAGCGGTTACAAGTCGTACACTATATGGGAAATATAAAGATTCTGCTAAAATTTCCAAGACAAGCCAAAAAGCTTTGACCGGGCTGAGCTGGCATCAAATGTAGAGTGCATGTGAAGACTGATAAGCTACTCAGCACCACTTGTCACAGACTCATTGGAAGTCAACAAGTCAAAGCTGCAACAAACTCTGAAGCTAAGTAAAATCTCTGTCAGTTTTATTGCTTATAAAATCCAAACTGAAAATATTTTACTCAATTGTCTTTCAATGCTCTAATTGCGTGAATAACTGCATAAATTGAATTTGAATTTTCAAATTTGTCTTATGTGTGGCAGCATGCATTATATATAGCACGAGCATAGAACACTTGATCACACACTTCATCTTATTCCCTTCATCCTAGAGTGCATACTGCATTTTAACTTATCTTCTCTGAATCCATTGAAAATGGCCTCATCCTAATGTGTAATTCTAAATTTCATTGATCAGTGAATTAATAAAGAATATTCATTAAATCTTTCATACTTTCCAGTATTTGCAAAAAGTTTTTGAAAAGTTTTAATAGTTCAATTCACCCCTCCTCTTGAACTCAGCCTAAACCTATTTTCTACAGATTATGCTAGTAAATTTAAATTGGCTAGTTCAATACCCAAACTATTATTAAAGCATGGAGGTGTAGAAAAATTTGAGTTTGGGTTGAGGCAATAAAGCTTAAAGATGTCGTGATTCTTATATCCATTAGAGATTTCTTGCTCTAGTGGAGAAAGCCAAGGTGGTGGAAAATTTGAAGAGTAGTAGCAAAGTTTTTAAGCCATAAACAATAGGAAGACCCTCCAAAAGCAAACAATGATATGAAGATAAGAAGAAACCTTACTCCAGGCTGCAATCCTTCAATAGTGGAGGATTCAACCCTCAATTATCACCTAATGTCAAATGTTTTAGGTGTTGTGGATCGCATATGATTAAAGTTTGCCCTCATCAGAGGTATTTTCTTTATTCTAGGTACACAGTTATCTGTTTTGTTTGAATATGGAGTAACTCATTCCTTTATCTCTATTGATTGTGTTAAGAAACTTAAATTTCCAGTTTGTGAGTTAGATGTTGAATTGGTGGTATTCACACCAACTAAAGGTATTATAGTAACTTGATTTATGTGTGTTAAGTGTCCAATAATTATAAATGAACGGAAGTACAATATCAATATGATCTGCATACAAATGAAGGATTTGGAAGTAATATTAGGAATAGATTGGTTGTCTATTAATTATATTCTAATAGACTGCAGTTAGAAGAAGTTGATTTTTCCTGACTCAGAAAGTGTGCAAGTTATCTTAGCTCAACAAATTGAAAGAGAGGTACATAAGGATGTAAAATGTTTCATGCTCTTTGCTTGTTTTGTGGATGATGATAAGACTTAGAAAAATATGGATGTAGTTCAGGAGTTTATTAATGTATTCCCTAATGAGATTCCAATACTTCCACCTAAAAGGGAAATAGAGTTTGCAACAGTTCATTTTACCTAGTGTTTCTCCACAAGGAGCTCCAATACTGTTAGTAAAGAAGAAAGAATGTTTATCCCGTCTGTGTATAGATTATGAACAAGCTCACAATCAAGAACAAATATCTTCTTCAAAGAATAGATGACTTGTTGGACCAAGCACATGGAGCAGTTATCTTTTCAAAGATAGACTTGCGCTTAGGTTATCATCAAATCTTAGTTAAAGTTGAAGATGTTCAAAAGACAACTTTCAGATCAAGATACAACCATTATGAATTTTTTGCTTATGTCTTTTGGAGTGACCAATGCTTCATCTATCATGATGGGTTATACAAATCGAATCTTTAGGCTTTTTCTTGATAAGCTTGTGGTGATATTCATAGATGATATCCTGATCTACTCTCATTTAATAAAAGAACATGCATAACATCTCAAAACTATTTTGAACATTTTGAGAGAAAAATAGTTGTACACCAAACTTTCAAAATGTGAATTTTGGATGTTTGATATACAGTTTTTAGGACATGTTATCTCTGCTTAAGGAATCTCAAAAGATCCTTTTAAAGTGGAGATTGTACTTCAATGGGAATGTCCTAAGACTATTACAAAAATTAGAAGCTTTGTGGGGCTAGCAGGATATTATAGGAGGTTTATAAAAGGCTTTCTTAAGATAGTTTCTCCTTTTACTCAACTAACCAGAAAGTATCACCTTTTACATTAATGGAGCAGTGTGAGAGGATATTTGAAGAGTTGAAGAGAAGGTTGACTAATGCTCCTATTTTGACAATTCTTTATATACATCAACCTTTTATTATTTTCTGTGATGCTTTCTAACAGGGATTGGGTTGTGTGTTGATGAAGAATAAGAAATTTGTTGCTTATACTTCTCGGCAGCTAAAGGTGCAAGGAAGGAATTACCCAACTCATGACTTGGAACTGACAACGATTGTTTTTGCTTTAAAAATCTGAAGGCATTATCTTTATAGAGCTAGCTTTAAAGTATTCAGCGATCATAAAAGTTTGAGGTATTTATTTATCAAAGAGAGCTTAATATGAGGTAGAGGAGATAGATTGAGTTCTTAAAAGACTATGATTTCCAACTTTTGTATCATCCTAGGACAACAAATGTTGTTGATGATGGTTTGAGTTGTACGAAAATAAAAATGTCATCACTTATAATAAAAGAGCAGGAATGAATTAAAGATGTATAGAATTTGAATTTGGAGATTTCTATATCATCAAATTTCATTAGTTGTAATGTACTCGTTATAACTAATGAGTTTTTGAAAAGGGTGAAGGAGAAGCAGTTCGAGGATTCGAAATTGAAGAACATCTTTAGTGTTTTGGGCACAGATAAAGCTAAAGACTTCTCTTTGGGAGCAGATGATATTTTGAGTTTCAAAATAGAATAAGTATACCAGAAGACCATGAGTTAAAACAAATAGTTTTATCTAAAGGTCATAAAAGCAAGATCAGTTTGCATCCAAGTATGACTAAGATGTATCAAGATCTCAAGAAGTCTTATTGGTGGCCTGGTATGAAAAATGTTGCAGCCAAGTTTGTTGTTGCTTGTCTTACTTGTCAAAAATCCAAGATTGAACATCAATGACCTGGAGGCATGTTAACTTAGTTAGACATTTGAGCGTGGAAGTGGGATAGTATCTCAATAGATTTCATTACTCACTTATCACATACTTTGAAGAAGCATGATTCTATATGGGTCATTGTAGACACGTTGACAAAACTGCACACTTTTTACCAACCAATTTGAGAATGTCTATGCAAAAGTTGGCTTATATTTATATAAGCGAGATGGTTATATTACATGGTGTGCCCTCTAGTATAGTATCAAATAGAGACCCCAAATTTACCTCGAGATTCTGGCAAACACTTCAAGAAGCTTTAGGGACTAGGTCGAGGCTCAGTTCAACATACCATCCTTAAACTGATGGAAAATCAGAGAGAACTATTCAGTCCTTAGAGGATTTGCTCAAGACTTGTGTGTTAGATCATTTGGGCAATTGGGATGAAATTCTACCTCCAGTGGAGTTCACCTACAATAATAACTACCAAGCAAGCATTGGAATGACTCCCTTTAAAGCATTGTATGGTAGAGAGTGTAGAACACCCCTACATTGGTTTCAAGATGGTGACAGTGTGTTGATTGGACCAGAATTGATACAACAAACCAATGAGAAAGTTAAGAAAATTCAAGAAAGATTGAAAACATCTTTGAGTAGACAAAATTCTTATGCAAATCAAAGAAGAAGACCTTTAGAATTATCTGTAAGTGACCATGTCTTTCTAAGAGTTACAACATTCACTGGTGTAGGAAGAGCGATCAGATCAAAGAAGTTGACTCTAAAGTTTATAGGGCCTTGTCAGATTCTTAAAAGGATAGGCCCTATTGCGTATGAACTTGCTTTACCTCCTCCATTAGCCAATATTCACAACATTTTTCATATATCTCAGCTAAGGAAATATGTGCCTAATCCAAGTCACATTCTAGAATTGGATTCAGTGCTAGTGAAAGAGAATCTTTCTTTTGAAGTAAGGCCAATCAAGATCTTGGATTCTCATATGAAACAACTATATGGAAGGAATATACTTATGGATAAATTCTTATGGGATCTCATACCTAGTGATTCCACTTGGGAAATAGAAGAGGAAAGTCAAGCATCATATCCTAATCTTTTCCTTAGTAAGCTAAATTTTTTAGGACAAAAATTTTTGTAGTTGGGGATAATGTAGGCCCCCGTAACAAAACACACACATAACTTTTCTTTTCTCTCCCTCCACACCTCTCCATATCTATCTCTCCCTTCTCTCTATATTTCACTCGCCATATTCTATTTGTTTCAGAATCTGATCAAGCCCTATAGTATTTGATGAGTCTGTGGCATTTCTAACCAATCAGAATCTCAATCAGAGTAAGTTCCTATTTACTTTGAAGAACCTTTGTTCTATGTTTTCCTTAAGTTTTTATCATCAATATTAGTGGGAACAGTTGAGAAAAGTGTTCCTCTCAAATTGATTAAGATTATACTGAAATTTAGTGTTATTTTGATTACTTGTACTAGATCCCTAGAGTTTGGATTGATGTCATTGTCTGCTTGAAGGATTTGACTTAGGAATCGTCGTCTTAAGTAAGGGAAGTTAGTTTTAAGTATTTCAATAGTAACTTTGATTAAAAGCTGACTGTGATTAGTTTTGGTTCTAAGTTTCAATTTCTATTACATATGTGTCGTATGATGAAATTAGTTTATTATGTATCTAATATGAACTGTGATTTGATAGCTTCATAGACAAGAACTATTTTTGAGCATTGTGAAGTGTTGGATTGATATGGTTGTGTATGATGGAATTGAAATGATATGTGTGATGTGTGAATTATAGATTTATAAATCATCATTTTAGTTAAAATGAAACCAATGTAGTGGAGGTTGAAAGGAAATCAAGGTACCATAGTTACATTGCATCTATATGCTTCAGTATGATTGAATTGATATGTTATGTGTGATAACTAAGTTATAGACTCATATGTAATCATTTTGGTTTAAATGAAACCAGTGTACTAGGGGTTGAAAGGAAATCAAGGTGCCATGGTTACATATGCATCTACATGCTTCAGTATGATTGAATTTATATGTTATGTATGATGATTGAGTTATAGGCTCATATGTAATTATTTCGGTTGAAATGAAACCAGTGTACTGGAGATTGAAAGGAAATCAAGGTACCATGGTTACATATGCCCTTATAAGCTTTAGAATGGTTGAAATGATATGATTATTGTTATGACTAAATGATGAGTCCATATGCAATCATTTTGATCGAAACAAAATCAGAGTATTGGAGACTGAAAGGAAATCAAGGTACGGTGATTGCAATGAATCATTGTGATTGTAAAATAAGGTTTAGACCGAGTTCAAGAGGAGGGTGAATTGAACTTTCAAAATCTTTTCGCAAATCTGATTTGTTCTTGAAATAGAGAATGAAAATTATTAATTCAATCAATCAACTCGTGTATTTCTAGACTGTCCAGTAAACGATCAATTGTGCACAGCGAAAATTATCAAAGATAAACCCGGAAAACAGTTTACAGTATAGAAATGTGTTAATCCAGATTCAAGATGATTAAACACAATCCAGTAGATTAGAAATAACCCAAAAATAGTTGATTCAATTATATGTAAACAGATTCAGTGAACAATTTATTAATCGAAAGCAAACAGATAATAAAAAGATCAAGAAGAGAGAAGAAGAAATCAAGAACACAAAGATTTTATCCTGGTTCACCCTTCCTCAACGGCTACGTCTAGTCCACGGCTACGTCTAGTCCTTTGCAAACTAGCAAAGATTTCCACTAAACAATCACAAGATCAGTTTACAACCCTTGCTCCCAGCAGTAAACCCACATCTCACTGAACCCCTTCAGCTAGTGTGTTGTGGTGCAGAAACCCACTGCACCACAACACTTGCAGTCCGCAAGCAACACTGCTCCCCGCAGCACTCACACTCTACTGAACCCCTTAGCAGATGTGAGAACAGTACAGAAACCCACTGCACCAACTCAATTACAGACCCATTAATTGAAAACAACAAACAGATTACAAAACAGCAAGATCAGCAATTGATCACACAGTACTTCTACACAAAATAGATTACAAAGAATGAAGATCAGGTGTAAAAGAATTAGCTTTGGTCCAGAACCAAAGTCGCAAGAACCTCACTCAAGGATGCTTTAAAGATTCACGTTCTTGGAGGTTTCTTGTTTTGAAAAGCTTTGACAAAGGATGATCTCACAAAAGGGGCGCTATATCTCACTTAGAAAATCTCAAGGAATGCTTTTCGAAAATCTTAGATTACTGAAAATGATAGTGCCCATTCCTTTAAATACCCAAATCAGTTTTAAAACAACTTAGCTATCACAGTTCAATTAATTCAACAAACCATTCAATTGATTGAATTGACCGTTAGTTGACCCAGTCAAAAATTCCAGTAGTAACAGAAATAACTGTTACATTCAATCGATTGTTTTAGAAATTCAATTGATTGAAAACCTTTTCCAGCAAAAAATAGTTTGGGCTATTTTTCTTTAAACCAGTTTTAATAAAATTATTTGTGAATCTCTTAGCACCTCAGGAATGATGAACCATGCCACTAATGATTAAGGACTAAGCCAATCACCATCACACAAACCCAACTAAGGACCAAGACCGAATCAGCTCACGTGCTAGGCATTTATCTAGGTTGGTTCAGGTTGGTTCCAACAGATTCTTCATGAGGCAATCTTCATCAGCTCACGTGCTAGGCATTGATCTAACATAGTCCAGATCCAATCCATCAGAAACTTCAGCAAGCAATGGTCTTTATTGACTTCATCAAATCACATGCTTAGCCTTGGTGCTAAAGTGATGTTAATAGGCTTGAAATAGAGTATAAAAGATTGTGATTGGACTATAGACCTATTTGTATTTGACTTGAGAATTGATATTTAAATTCTTAAATCTATTCACTTCATTTCCTTTTACTTTTTCAAGTTGAAAACATTATTTTATTAGCTTACCCTTGTTTGTCTTGTTGTGTTGTGAACAAAGACGACTGTACTATACACAAGTAGATGCATATGTAGGTTTTTAAGCACCTTAAGGAGTACATACCTTAATTTGGTCTTTCTTTTGCTATGTATATATTTTACATATGTTTAATGTATTTGAAGACTTTATGACTTTAAGTTTGTCTTTCTTTTGCAATGTATATAATTGTATATAAGTTTCATGTATTTGGGGACTTTATGTAGTACTTTTAACCTTGAATGCATGTTAATACTTCGACATAGAAGTTAGTTTTCTGAGAAATTATTTTTTCACTTTCGCTCAAGCGGAGGAATCTTGCTCAAGTGAATTATGCAGAAAAATTTACTCTCCAAGTCTCGCATAATCGAGCAAGCTCTTTGGAAAAAGCAGGTACTCTCAGGTTAATTTTCGCTAAGGCGAAGAAAGTTTTGATCAAGTGAGGTCCATTCTCACTCAAACGTAGGAATTTTCACTCAAGTGAGTTCCATTTTGACTCAAGTGAAAATAATTTCGCTTAAACTAGCTTTTTTTTTTGTTCTTTTTTTCTTCTTTTCTTCTTTTTTTATTAATTGTTTTGCAGTCTGAAACTATATTTTGTTTATCTGAAATGGTTTTTTTATTAAAGTTAAATGAGAAATAGTATAAACACTAGTAGAAAAATGACCTTTTACGTCGGTTTTAGAACCGATGTAGATATAGGCGACGTAGAAAGTCTTGGACATATAACATCTGTTATGCAAGCGACGTAATATGTAAGTCACTATGTCGGTTGAAAATAGAAACCAACAATATATACCCAACTAAAATAATTGAATTACAGCGTAAGAAGTGGATACTACGTCAATTAGAGCTTGAACCAACGTAATAGAGAACTTTATACGTCGATTGTAAGCTACAACCGATGTAAAAAGTCATTTTCCTTTTAAAAAATAACAGGTTAATAAATCTCTAATCGATAGAAGAAAACACCACAAAAAAATTTAGAATTTTCTAGCAAGTATATATATGTGAAAAAAAAGGCTACAATCTAAAAAAATAGGTGAAAAATAACAAAGAAATAAAAAACCTAAACGATGGAATTTTGGAATTTTCGGAGGCCAATAGCCTTCGACTATTGGTTAGCGAATGCATTACCCCATTTTGAGCAACTTTCATTTTTGGAGCGTCTCAATCCGAGCTCTCTATCAAAAGTTATGGCTATTTGAAGTTTTTTCGTCCTAAATTTTTGAAACCCTAAATCTGTGATAAGCCTATACAATATAAAAATTGTATCATTAAATATATACTAAATCAAGATGCTGATAAAAAATTTGAGTAAAAAATTTCTAACTATTTTTAATGAATTTTACAAAATTGCTAACCTCTTACAAAGAGAAGAGGCAAGGGGTATTGAACCAAGCATTTAACCGAGACAACCACGAAGCTTGCGCACACTGAACGAATCCTAGCAAAACCAGTGAACAACAAAGATGTAAATGAAAACTAGTGAGAAGAAAAAGCAGCACCATACAAAATACAAATGAAAACTAGTGAGAATAAAAGCAGCACCACGTGAAGGTTGAGAGGAGAAGTCAGCGAGGCTGCGAAGGAAGCAGCGAGGCTGATGAGATAGGTGAAGGAGAAGAAAAGGTAAGAGAAAAATGATACACAAGAGTTAATATCTCTCTTGAAATCTCTAATTTTAACTCGAAGGACATACTACGTTGGTTCGGAGCTCCTAACCAACATGGTATCTAACCAAATTTTACCAAATTTTCTTCAAAATTCACTTGTGCGCCAAGAGGAGAATATTATGTCAGTTGAAAAGTTCCAAACGATGTAATATGGGCTACCGACGTAGTATCTTCAACGCCATTAAAAAGTTTTCAAATTTCAATTTTTTACTTTTTTCAATCTTTTCTACATCGGTTTTGAGTAGCAACTGACGTAAAATAGGGTGTATTACGTCGAGTTTTAGTTAACCGACGTAATATCTCTTCAAATATTTACAAAAATATCATCACACTTTTGTTTACATAAGTTTTATTTTAAACGACGTATTATACTGACGTAAAATGCATTTTTTGTACTAGTAAAATTTTTTCAATTATTATAAATATGTTATTTTTTGTCAATAACTTTTTATAATTTATTTTTTAATGTTCACTAAAAAAAATTAGCCACCATTAACTAGGATTTTTTTCTTTTTCTTTTTATTATTTTTCAATTGGAAAATTTTGTCGGTCAACATCGATAAAAAAAAATAAGGTCGGCAAGAGAAACTCTGACCATCAATATCATAAAAATAACCTCAATGCATGTCAATCTAAATAATTATAATCAAACTAAAAACAATCTCAATTAAGATTAAAATCTTGAAAACTTTTGAAAAAACAAATTAATCAACATCGAATACAAATGTTTAATTTAGTAAGTTACTTGAATTACATAATTTAAAAGTTTATAAAAGTTTATAAAAGTATTTAAAGATTTACTTTTTTTTAACTCAAATATAATGAATATAATATATACTATTCATTAAATACTAAATGTCATTAATTAAATTTAATGTTATCTATTAAATACTATATCTTTAAAATTAAAATTTAATTTCATTATAAAATATTAATATACTGCTTTAATGACATTACCAACTTTATGTTATTTATTAAATATATATTTATTACTTAATAAAACATTTAATGATATTTAATAAATAATATAATATATGTACTTATTAAAACACTTAATCTCTTTAAAAGTTAATACACTTAATCAATATTCTCTCACTTACGTTTTAATGGTCAGCTTTTTAAGAAAGAAAACAAATTGTTCATTTATTTTACATTTCTTAAATTTGAGGTTAATATTATTTTTATTCAATTGTTTCCTTAATTTAATTAATACGAAAGAGAAAAAATAGTTATAATAATAAAGAGAAAATGTAATAATACATAAATATACTCTGAAATGTAACAAAACTAAAAACAATGTGATGAATAACTCCTTTAAAGTTATATTTAAAATAAAAATTTATTAATTTCCGTAATTTTTCTACAAAAGATTAAATGACTATTATAAAAAATAGTGGAGATATAATATGTATTTATTAAATATCTAATGTTATTAACTTAAATATTATTTATTATAGATATTATATGTTCTCAAACTATATTGTCTTTATGACTACATGAATAATGTTATTAATGAGTATTTATATACTCAGTTGTAAAAAAATATTTGTATAAATATGTTTATTTATCATATATATATATATATATATATATATATATAT
>Ga0209700_104100_pt1 | contig 26780 bp, 14 predicted proteins | sample SiratroredBW_FD_187528 | JGI IMG/M metagenome (GOLD analysis project Ga0209700, IMG submission 187528) | Root nodule microbial communities of legume samples collected from California, USA - Siratro red BW (SPAdes) (version 2) | ecosystem: Host-associated > Plants > Roots > Nodule | place: USA... | reverse complement strand
TTCCTGTGAAGCTGAATACAGGGCAATGGCCACTGTTACTTGTGAAATTCAATGGCTAGTCTATCTTCTTCAAGATTTGAAAGTTCCTTTTGAGCAACCATCTCTTTTATATTGTGACAATGACTCAGCAAGATATATTGCAGCAAATCCAGTGTTTCATGAGCGCACCAAACATATAGAAATAGACTGTCATATTGTTAGAGAAAAGTTGAAAAAGGGTCTCATTCATTTGCTTCCCATTTCCACCACAGAACAACTAGCAGACATTTATACTAAAGCCTTAGGTCCTCAGTCTTTCAAGATTATTTGTTCCAAGTTGGGTCTCATCAATATTTGCTCCCCAACTTGCGGAGGGTTTCAGAGGATATGGATAGAAAGCTTCTAGAAGGAAACTAATTATTTGATTTTGTCTTTATAGTAGAATCAAATTATCATCAATTCTGTTTATTTGTTTTTATGACGTTATCAGATTGTAATAATTTTATTTTGTTTTCTTTATTTAGCTATACCTAGAATAGGTACAGTACTTGTATATATTCAGTTCTTTATTTTGAATGAAATACACAGAAAAAACAGAGAGCATATATTCATTCTCATGTCTTTTGTTCATCTTTGTTCTTTTCTTTATTTTCATAATAAAACAGATTCAAAATTTTAAACTGTTGTGCTCTATTGTGTTCAAACTGTTATGATCAGAATGTAATTACCTAACTTTACAACAACAATTATTATATTTATTTAATAATATTATTATGTTATTAAACTATAATTCTTTAAATTAATTTTAATTAAATTTATTGACCATAATTTTTAAATTTATAAATAAAATTAAACTTTAGGTAATAATATTTCATGAATTAATGTGATGAAATTTATCTATATTTAATTCTTTTAAGCATAATATTTTTCTACTTAAATTATTTTTAAAGAGAGAGGGAGTAATGCATCAATTTATCTAGATTGAAATTAGATCCATAATAATTGAATTAACATGCACTCAACATCTATAAAAATAAATAAACATTGCTTATATATATATATTTCAATTACAAAACAAGAAAAGGAATAATTTTCTTAAAATAAAAGTGATTATTTATAATAGTTAATTTTGTACATGGATACATACTTATATTTGATATGATTAAAATTTATAAATAAAATATATTATCAATATATTTTTAGATGTTAATATCTGATAAAATATATTTATTATAAATCTTTTAGAAAATATTTATTATTTGTGAAATCTAATATTGTCCTATATATTCATTAAAATATTTACAATATAAATGGTGAGCTTTTGGTTTTATGATGAAATTAAATGTAATTGTTTTATCATATTATCATCTTTTAAAATTTGAATAATTTATCCTATCTTTTGTTATATGTGTGGTGATCTAATATAATTGTATTATGTACATAAATATACATAGATACAAATTTAGAACTTAGATCCCAAAGATTGTATCATGATAATTTATGATTATTTTGTAGGGATGCATATAAATATATGAATTTTGTGATTTTTGAAGGATGTTATAATACCAGTTTTTAAACTAGTTCAAATGGTTTAAAATATAATTTGTAATAAAATATTATTTCAATGCATTTATGAAATAATAAATATCTTATTACCTCCATTTATATATTCATTGTTATTGAGAAAAAAAAAATGAAATAATAAATATTTTTAATTAATTTTCATCAATTATTTTTTTGTAGTAAATAATTTTTAATATTACATTATTGGCGTAGATAATTCATTCTGTATTCACTAAATAAAATAAATGCTTGTGAAATGGATATTTACTTTTTACTTGAATTTATGAAATGAAACTAAAAATACCAACTTGATTCAGGTGTTATTGGAATCAGTTTCTTTAAGGTCTGGTATTCAAAGTTTGTGAAAGAAGAAAAAAAAAAACGGTTGAGAGGAAGAAACTCTATATTATATTAAATATAACATTAACTTTCTTTATAAAAATATGCTAGATATACTAACTCTATTATTTTTTTTAAATGTGTTTTAAGATTAATATAGGAAGACGTGTCAATTTGATTCGACTTCTAGGGTTTGACCTTGATTCACCTTAATCAGAACTAGGTTCACAGGGTTAAAAGGTTAATTTCTGAAAATTAAAAAACTGACATAAGAAAAAGTTCATATGATTAAAATATTAACCAAAAAATCTCATGGATCAGGATCAACACATGTTCCATTTTTAAAAGCAAAAAAATCTTATTAAAAAAATAAATCGATTTAATCTAAATGTTTACTTAATTTAAATTCAAATCCTATATGATAAAGTGGGATTGAATTTAGGTTAAATTAGGTCAAATTAACTAAAATGAACTGATATTACTTCAAGTTAAGTCAAATCTAGACCAAGAAAAAATGAATTAAGATTAGGTCCGATCGAGTTATTTTAAAAAAATATATATTTCTATACTACAGCAAATAGATAACTAATTAAAGATACAATGAACGGTAAGATATAAATAAAAAAAAAAGTAATTAATGTTGTGTTAAATTTTGAAGATAATAACTAAAACAAAATATTTTTTATTTTAAAAACTAAAGAATGATTATTTGAATTAAAAAAAAAAACTCAAAATACACATGTAGATTTCTACAACTTATAAAAAATGATTACTTTCATATTTTAAAATTTATACAAATTTTATTAATATTATAAAAATACCTTTCTTATCTATATAATCAATCATTATTCAACCATTCATTACTCATACAATTTCTCATTGATATGTGTTGTTTAAATGTGTTTTGATCTTTGAAAAAAAATTATCAAAATTAGAAAAGTAGTATGACGAATTTGTATTACATTTAATTAAAAAATAATTATAAGGATATATATATTGGAAAAATATTGGTGAGTATATTTAAATTAAAAATTTAAATATACTCTAGTGTATTTGGTAGCACTGATAAATTTATGATGTTCGAAATTTAAATTTTTATGAAATTTATTTTGCATAAGTTATTTTTTTCATATAATATAAGATAATTTTTTTAATTTACTTATTTGTTTTATTTTGAAAGAAGTGGTGTTACTGAACATGCTAAATAGTAAAATGTTGTGGGATAGTGGTAATTTTATTTATTCTGTTATTATATAACATTTACTTTTAATAAAAAAATCGGTTTTTGTCTTTTTTAAAATTTTAAGATAATATAACTTTTTCAATTATATTTTCATTGTAAATAAAAATAAATTAGCGATGTTTTTTTTTTGAAAAAAGTGTAATAGATAACTTAAAATTGTATTGAAAATAGAAAAATGAAATATTTTTATTTATTTAAATATAAAAACTTTTGAATGATTGTATATAAGACAAGTATGACAGGTGTTTATAAATCATTCAATGATGTACTTAATTTTTTTTCAGTTTCTAAATTATACACTATTATACAACTATTTTATAAACTAAACTATTGATATCTAAAATAGTTTCTATTATTAGTAAAACTTTATAATATAATTAACTATTATACTTTTAGTAACTAATAATCACAAAAAAATAATTATTTATTTAGATAAATTTTTTTAGTCTTTTATTAAGATATATTATAAACTAATTTTTTAAATAATTTTTAACCTTATTTTAGAGATTAATTTTTAGTCAGTAAAATTAAAAACTAAATTTTTGGTTTCTAATTATCATAAGATATTTAAATTTTTAGTCATTATTATCCAGATTTAGATACTGATTTTGGAATAATTAATTTTTATAAAATTAATTATTAATTGTTAATTTATAAAATATTTGAAATTAATACAATTTTTTGTACTAATTTATTAATTTTAGTATAATATTAAAATAGTTAGTATCAATATAAAATTTACATTTTAAAATAATTATTTAATCTTTTAATTTTATGGAAAAAAATTTAAATTAATGATAAATTTGAAATATTATTGAAGTTAAAATTTTTGAATGATAGTATGTAATAGAAATAAAACCCCAACAAAAATAATAAATAATAAATTGTGAATGGTTTTTGAAAAGGAAATAAATTTAAATATGCGTCTTCTTTTACCACATAAGAAGAGCATCAAGCCAATCTCCTTTCGTGTTGTGTAGGATCAACCATTCAACCAGTGATTATATTATATTGTGGCAAGTTTAGCGCGCCGGCGATGAAGGTGGCGGCCTTGGCCGTTTTTGACTTAACGGAATCTTCTAATTAGTGACGGGAGATTAACGACTCTCTACTTTGACAGGATCGCATCTTTCACCTCCTCTTTAACCTATACGAAATCGTTAGTATTTTTTCAACGGTGTTGTTTCCACGTCTCTATGTTAGATTTCAATGTCGAGTTTTGTTAGGATATTCTCTATGCTTGTTTTCAATTTCTTGTGAATGGAAGTTTGTATCATTCTAATCTAACCTTTTTATTTTTTTAAGTACAAAATTGGAATATTTGCATTTATATGATGCTTGACGATTTTCTGATGCAAAGTTAATGGTCTTTCTAGTTTTGCAGTTCATGTTTTATTTTCGTCTTCTGTCAGGGATGTGTAAAAGTTACAACCAGATGTAGAGATAATTTGTTTCAAGTTTTGCAGAGTTATATGGATCTGAGATATGCTTCCAAGTTGTTGAAGAATACCGTATAGTATTCAAAATGCAATCCATATGCTCATCATGTTTTAAAGCATGATGTAGAATGTCTTATTAAAGAATCATTGTATATTTATTGATAACTTTTTCTTGAACAGTGGAAAATTAAATTAATGAGAGCACTTTAGGGATATTTCAATCCTTACACACTCATTGACAATGACTTACAATTGGAAAAACAAGCATGATGTAGAATGTCATAAGAGTTTTATACATTTTGTTGGTAGATATATTAAGAATTGAACTATTGACTGGGAATTCCTCAATGAGGTGAAATCTCACTGAACAATACCAACATAAAATCACTTTTAATTTGCATTAACATATGATTATTAAGTATCTTAGGTGAATTTTCATTACATTGTTTATCTGGGATAAAAAATCCCATTCTGGTATTAATTTAATGTTACTATTTATTTCCACGTGATTATACATGCAGAAAAGAGAATACTATATTCAAATCTCTTCTTTATTGTTGAAGTTAGAGGGTTCGACCTTCAAAATTTCAGATATATGTGTTACTTCTTTTTTTATTATTTAAATTGATGTTAGGTATCATTATGAACTTTGAAATCTCACCTAGGCTGACACCTAAAAGATCAATAATTATATTCACAATATGAAACATATTATAAGAAGAAAAAAAAGAAAAGATACAAAATCATGGGGGATAAGCCAACCCTATGACAAGAAAATATGACAAATACTCTTCAACGAAGCTACACAAAACGAAAAATAGGGAGTTGATACCTAGTGTGAAAAAAGTCTAATTTCAGCCACTTGCCATGAGATTGCATGCCTCACCACCATGAAGGTAAGCGAGGGGAGTACACCCTTCCTTTATGTGCAAGCATTTTTATAAACTTAAAGAACAAGCACGAGTTTCGAAATGGGGATAATTATGTTGTGTTTTACAAGGTTGATTCTCGACCAGGAGTTTTGCATATGGTTTTCACAATATTTTGATCCCTTTCAAAGGTTTCATGTATGTACCTATTTATAGAATTTTTTAAATTATTTTTGAAATTAGTGCTCAAATATGTTAAGCATAACTTATCGTGAGAATTCTTTAAGTAGAGTTTATTTTTAAGTATAACAATCATTTTTTAAGCATAAATGATCTTTTATTATTTATATATTTGGTCACTAAATTGATTTTAATGAAATTGGTTGTTAAATTATTTTTTATATAATTGATCTCTAAATTAATTTTTATATAATGGGTCATTAAATTAGTTTCTACATATTTGGTATCTAAATTTATTTTTATTTAATGGTAACTAAATTGGTTTCTGAATCAGACTCTAAATCGGTATCTTACATTAGCTACCAAGGTTTTAGCCACTTACTATTATTTGATTATAACTTGTTTTTATTAAGTTAGTGATTAATTTTATTATTTTAGAGACCAATAAATTGATTTCTAAAACAAATTTTTCTTGTTGTGATTGATATTGTTTTTGTTGTCTGATTACATTTAAAGATTCATTTTAATAATAGGCAATATATTTAACAAGACAAAAATTATCAAAACTCTAGAAAAATTAAAATTAAAATTTTGTAAGGAACAATACTAATAACAAATATAGATGTTGAGTATTGAGCGGAAGTTCTTTTTATTACGTGCAAGTCAAAAGTCATTCAGCAAAGTCAAGAATAAATTTTGATGGACGTCAGTATAATGTTCTTCAATTTCTTGTAGAATCTAACAAAAATTTAATTTATGTGCGTATGGCATTCTGCAGTGGCATATAGTGGAATATAAAGAACTTATGATGCATATGTAGTTGTCGTTCTGCACTTGCATGTTGGAACTAAAGCTATTGTGTCATTGAAGGTGGAAGGTTCTCCAGTTATACACGGACTTTGAAGTTTATTGGTGGCATGTGTGGTTGATATTGTTTAGGAACACATCAATTTTAAAGCTTTTGTTTTGTTAGTTAAACTAGGATTCTTAGCTCAGTGTCGCCTGGGCGGGACAACTTCTGCATCTGATCTACATTCTGAGCAACTCTTTTCGCCTGGGTGGGCTCCTCCTCGCTTGGACGAATCTTTACTTTGAACTTTTTAGTTCTTTTCTTCACGAATCTTCCAATCTCTCATTTTTTCCATTCTTTTATACCTAAAATTTCACAATAATTAAAATCAAATGATTTCCTTTAACTCGGGACTCAAAACCTAAATTTAGATTCAAAAACTCTCAAATTTAGAGTAATTACTATCTTAAAGAACACTTAAATCCACAAGTATTCATCAAGTTTTCTTATGTATAAAACACTCAAAGTTGGCACTTATCAGTATAGAGACTAGAAGCTCAAAAGGAAACTCTTTAACTGATAGACTCAGTTGATTTGCTCACATGTATGACACGAAGAAGTGTGTCACTCTAAAATCAAACAATACTTTCACACATCTACCACCTAGAAGAAAAAAACTTGAACCAAAGTTACCTGATTGAGAAACTTCAGCTTCTGTCATATAAAACACCTTCCCCACCTTCCCCTGTGGACCGAGGTCTGCTTCTAACACTCTTAAACTGTTGAACACCACCCAGAGGAGTTATCTTTCCTTTGTGGGACAATCTCTAGCAATGTGTTCTTCCTTCTGACATGAGAAACACTTAGGTATCCAAGTCTAGGGTTGAGAAAGTTGTGGTGAAGTAGCTCTTATCCTCTATTGTTGAGGTCTTGTCTAAGAACTTTGTGATTGTGGCTTGACCTTCCCAATGGGAGATCCTCCTCCATGGTTCCTGATCACTCTACTACTCTCCTTCTCAAGGGTCTCCACCAATATCACCTTCCCCACCAATGTAGAAAATTCTCTTATGCATATGGGGGTTATAACCTTCTTCAGCTCTTGCTTGAGTTTGCTTTCAACTTTTTTTTTTTACATCTCCAAGCTTCAAAGGTGTCTTGCATATACAATCTAGTTAGGTATTCAAATCTGGCAACATAAGTACTAACAAACATTTGTCCCTGCTCCAGCTTGAGAAATTCTACCTCTCTTGCCAATTTAGCACTATTTGGAAAATACTTCTCCAGAAATCTTGCTTCAAAATTTTCCCAAACTACAACGTGAACCTTGGCATTCATCATTTGTTGAGCACCCATCCACCAGAACTCTGCCTCTCCATATGATAGATAGGTAGTAAATACAAGTTTCTTATCTTCTAGGCAAGAAGTTGCCTTGAAGATATTTTCCACCTCCCTAATCCACTGATTCGCCTAATCAGGAGTGATATTCCCATGAATTTAGGTGGGTTGAACCTCAGAAATTCAACAAATACCAACTGTTTTATAGGTTGACTGACATTAGAAGTGGCAGTAGCTGATCTAGCAACCTCTCATTGGTGCATTATAGCTAGCTGATTTAGAGCCATAACCATGTTCTGTTGTTGAATTGTGGTAGCCATCATTTTAATAGCTCTAGCAATCTAGCCCATCTTTAAGGAAGGTGGAGGAGGAGTAAAGGGTCTGAGGGCCATTTTATAAGAAATAAAAAAGATTTAAGATCATTATTTATAGTTAAGATAACTACAGAAGATTTCTAACAACTTAACAAAGTTTCACACAACAAACCCATAAGTCCCAAGTCACCGAAGATTCGACCTGCTCTGATACAAAAATTGTAATACCCCATAAAATTCATTATAGAAGAATCACATAAAGCTTTAATATAAAACATTACATAACTAGAGGATAATCTAGTAGATTCATTCAAAATATATTTTCTCTTTCTAGGGATTTTCAACTTTACATATTTCTCAAAATATAACATTATAAAGATAAGAAATTTTACTCTTCCTAAGGGTTTCCCTTACCACTTAAGGTAAATCCTCTCCTGTAATAACATCCTCTACTCCCGTATAACACACTATTATCAGAGATAAGAAAAGACAGAGAACACACACAAAAAGGGTAAGCTAACTATTTAAGACATACTTAAAATGAAATATCCCATCAATAACAATTTAAGTCAAAGTCATATTTCAACATTTCAAAGACACTAGCTCTACTTCCAGAAGACTCTTGCATTGAATTGGACTCAGAGGTTAGCACCTATCAGATGACCCCTTCTAACTGTGAATCGACACAGTTCTCAACTAATCATAACATCATCAAAATCACATGCTACTACTCATACATGTTTCAATAAATGAAATGAATTATCAAAATCAAGAAAGAAGTGCATTAAAAATATTCATAGTTGTACACTGCTTCGTACTTGGCTCGAGAAGTAACGGCCGACGCCCCTACATAAAATTTCATGTTTTCAAAATTTTTACATCAATCTCACAATGCATATCTTCTAAATTGATCATTTTACTTATCCAACTTAAAGATTCTTATCTATGAAATTATCAATTACAACTACTATGAGTACTTTAAATTGTCTTTCTATTTTCAAACTAAAAATTTTCAATTCAAAACACTTCTATTCACTTTGTTATGCCTTACCAATAAAATTAAAGTCTTTCAAATTTTGAAAATCAAGCTACCCAAACTAAAAATATCAAAGAATTTCTCTATTACCAAAATAAAGCTAAATTAAAATAAAATATCAAATTAATTCAACTCATGACATGTTCAAAATCAGTCCAGACCTGCCAATTGAAATAACACACAATGTCTCTAGCACAAACACATTCGCTTCTCAAGATCTAATCGTTAAATATAAAACACAACATCTATCCAATCATATCAATATAGCTTCTCTTACATGTTTAGGAGGAGAGTCACCTATAAAAGATTCCAAACTACAACTCATAAGCATAACTCAACTTGCAACATATAATTATGATCAATGATCTGAACCTACCTTTAGGATCTAGAACAAATAAAGATAATTTTTTATACCTCTAAGATCACATGCATGAAAATGCATGCAGATTTTTAAAGAAACCCTAAACTGACAAAGAACAAGGAAAATTTTGAACTTATTGAAACCAAAATTGTGATTCGTTAAGCTTACTCTACTCTACACCAAGAATTGGATGAGAATATTTGATCTTTAATCTAAAGAAAAATGAAGACAATATTTTTAGAGAGAGGGCAAAGAGAACTAAATAGTTCTTTTGTCTAAAGAGGGTGATTTTTTTGCTAAGAATGACTCTAAATCCTTACAAATTACTGTGTATACATATAATGCAAATGTGAATGATATACTATTGTATAATGTATGAGTTTTTAAGTCACAAATTTGGAATGATTTGTGAGTCATGAATGAAAGTATAGATTAAGCAAAGATCTATCTTATTTTATAACAAACATTTTCTATCTTCACAAGTAGTGTAATCTACATAGATCGAGATATCAAATGATGGTGAGAAAAAATCAATTAACGTTTGTTGTATTATCAGAACACATTTCATGTGAAGATAGTGTAATCTACATAGATCGAGATATCAAATGATGGTGAGAAAAAATCAATTAACGTTTATTGTATTATCAGAACACATTTCATGCTAAATAAATTAATCAGTGAACTTGTTATTCCTATTAGATTTTTATGTTACATAATAAATTCATTAAATTTTAATGATTTAACAAGTTTATGGATATTTTGAGTCGATTAGAAGTTTAGTGTAGGTGATGATTTTTGTTATAAGAGAAGGTATGCACCTCTACACGAGTAGTTACTATACCATTTTTTGGTACAGACTACTTCATTTTGTTTTCAGTTTTCGATTGTATATAGATTGAAGTAATCTTAGTATCCTTAATTATTTATATTTTTTTTATTATCAATAAAAAAATAATGTTTCATTCAAAGCTGACAACACAGATATTTAAAATTTTTATTGTTTTCTAAAATATCTTAATTTTGCCTAATATATAGCTTTTTCTTGAATATGTATTTTAATATATATAATATGTATTTTTCGTTTTGTAAATTATTTGAATGTAAATAAATTATTTTTTAAATACTTTTATTCGTTCATTTTTAAGTGTTGCTTATGTTTTTTTTTAGAAAAATTAATAAATTTTCTTCACTTTAATAAAATATTAATAAGATTTTATTTTTGATTATTTTATTTTCTATCTTAATATATATATATATATATATATATATATTTATAAATAAAAAATTAAGTAAACGATAAATATATAAATGATAAAAAAAGTAATTAATATTATTTTTAAACTTTAAAAGGTTAGAATTAAAATGAAACAAAATTATTTAAAAGTACAACACTTAGAGGGAAAAGAGTAAGTTAGAAATTAGCTTTTCTTTTCCTTATTAAGTTATTCCCTCTATTGTTTTTTTTATATCTAGTTTAGAAAAATAGTTATTCTTTTTATTTAATTCTTTAAAATTTTAATATAAATTTATTTTTTATATTATTTTATAATAGTTAAAGAATTTTATTATATTCCTTCATTTTTAAATTATAATATTAAAAAATATACATTAAATAAAAACAAAAAGAAATAGATAGTTTTAAAGTCTTTCTTTATAGACTATTGTGCTATGTTGTGTCAGACTGTTGTCACCAAACTATATTTATGTAACTTTATAACTATAATTATTATTTTTATTTAAAGTTATTACTTATGTTATTAAAATGTATTAAGCCTTAACTATACTTATTGACCATAATTTTTAAATTTATAAATAATAATATTTTCATATAATTATACTTTAAATTTATATATATATATATATATATATATATATATATATATATATATATATATATATTTAATTCTATTAAATATGATATTTTTTTATTTATATTTAAAAAGAGAGGGAGTATTGCATTAATTTATCTAGATGAAAATTAGATAATAAAAATTGAACTAACATGCATGTATTGATTAAAAAAACATATTTCATTTACAAATCAAGGAATAATTATTTTAAAATAGAAGTGATTTTGTGCATGGATAAACACTTATATTTACTGATTAAAATTTATAATAAAATATATTAAAATTAAAATTCATAATAGCTAATTTTTTGGAGAAGGTTATGGTTTGTGTGGGAAAGTAAATTGATGGATAATTTCTTGGCTATTGCCCAGGGGAGTATAATAATTAAGGATATAGAAGATAAGAGGATTTGAAAAGGTAAGTCATCAAATATTTATACTTTTAAGGATGCTTATAACAAAACTTTGGATGAAATTGAAGGAGGTTTTGAAAAGATGTTTCAGTGTTTATGAAAAATGAAGGCACAACCAATTTCATTGTTTTGTATTTGGAGATTCTTTCATAAGCTTCCAATTAGAGATAGGCTAATTGATTTAAGAATCTCAAATGTGAGTTTATTTTGTGTGTTGTGCAATATCTGTTATGAGAGTGCTTGTCATTTATTTTTTACGTATAAGATCACTAATAGATTGTGATATCTATGTGATAATTGGTTTGGGATGCAATCTATGCACCACTATTCAGCTATGAAACTTTTTTTAGGGTACTAGTTGGGTAGAGAAAATAGGATTGACAAATTTGTGTATAGAACTATTTAGGTTACCACTATATGGCACATTTGGAAACATAGAAATGAAATCATCTTTAAAAATAGATTGTGTGACATTCAAGAAATGTTTGTTGCTATACAAGTTAAATTATGGGTAATGATAAAAGCTAAATATAGGAATGTTATGTTTACTTACTTTTATTGGTGTTTGAATTTATTAACATGTATATTTATGCTTGTGTGATGCCTGCTGGACTTATATAGGAACTTTTGTTACTAGTATAGGTATTTTTATTTTTTTATTTAATTTTAAAACAAGTTTAATAATAAATTTATTATTTTTATATTATTTTATAATAGTTAAAGAATTTTATTATATTTCTTCATTTTTACATGATAATATAAAATATATTAAATATAGACAAAAATTAGATAAATTCAAAATTTTTCTTCTAGAATGTTGTGCTTTGTGTCAGACTGCTATAACTGCTATGTCAGACTGCTATGTCAGACAGCTGTGATTGGATTGTATTTATGTAACTTTACAACTATAATAATTATTATTATTTTTTATATAAAATTGTTACGTATTAAACCTTAATTATACTTATTGACCATAATTTTTAAAATTATAAATAAGAGTATTTCTAAATAATAATATTTAATAAATTAATATGATTGAAAATTATATATCTTTAATTCTATTGAACATGGTATTTTTCTATCTATATTTAAAAAGAGGGAGAGTAACGCATTAATTAATTTATCTAAATGAAAATTAGATCAATAAAAATTGAACTAACATGAATTCAACCCCTCTAAAAATAAATAAGCATTCCTTATACATATTTCAATTACAAGAAAAGGATTAATTTTCTTAAAATAGAAGTGATCATTTATAGTAGTTAATTTTGTGCATGGATAAACAGTTACATTGATTAAAATTCATAATGAAATATATTAAAATTAAAATTCATAATAGATAATTTTTTCTGAAAATATAAATTTAATTTTGGTTTGATAATCGATATTGGGATGTAAGATTTTTTAAATCATTGATTTTTCTTAAAAATGTTAAAATGAATTTTGAGATAGAAATAAACGAAAATTGGTCAATAAAATAGTTAATTAAAAAATTAAGTATATAAATAAACAAAATAATTGAGAGAAATATTTTGAGGGAAAACGCAACAGTATACGTAAAATACATATAATACAAAGGAAAAATACTATATTTGAATAGTTAAATATATTCAAATTAGTTTAATAAACACATATTAACTGTGAAGTTTTTTTTACATAGTTAACTAAATAACTATACCCTCATTGATATATATGACTTTTTAAGTAATAATTGTAAGGTAAAAAATATATCGTAAGCGTTACATGGGTATTTACTTCCTTAGTTCTTTTTTAATTATTATTTTTTTAACAAAAAATTCATATTTTTATATATTTTTTTAAATTTCAAGATAAGATAGTTTTTATTATATTTTTTTATTTAAATAATATTAAAATAAAAAGTTTATAATAATAGAGAAGACATAATAACGCATGAATGTTCACTAAAAAAAAGTAATGGGATAGGAAATTAATATTAAAACCACAAATTAAGTGTTTTCCTTTGTTTTAATGAAAACACTTAAATATCTATTATAATTAAAAAAAACGATGAGTACTATTTTTCTCTTTGAATTAACTGATTTATGTTTGAAAATATGTGTAATTAGTATTAAAAAAGAAAAATAAAATGTTTAAAATAGTATCCGGGTAATTGGATCTTCTTGGTAATACAGGAGTGTACTTGACTTGACATGACTCAGAATTTAGATTGTGTGAATGCAATTGAAGAGTTATTTTAAATATTTATTTGTTTGCAATATGTGGCATAACAGATTGAAATAAATGGTGTCATAATTACCCATTTTAAATATTTTGCAGGGTCAATACTACAAAACAAAAGTTATTAAATATTTAAGAAAAATAGTATCTGCATGTATGAAAAATGGATCTATAAAGTGATGATCTGAAGCACGGAGTAGACACACCGTTGTGAATTATGGACCTTTTCACGACATTCTGAAACCAAACAAATAACCTAAAAAGAGGAGTGTATCGGAGGAAAAAAGCCAAGATGACGAAGCGAAAGCGAGAAGCAGAAGCACCAAAAATGGGTGCTGATTACTACCAAATCCTCGAGGTCGGTGAGGATGCTACAGAAGCGGACCTGAAGAGGTCCTTTAAGAGACTGGTCAAGAAATGGCACCCCGACAAAAATCCGGCGAATAAGGAAGAAGCTGAATCGATGTTTAAACGAGTATGTGAAGCGTATGAGGTTAGTTTCTCTTGAAGGGTCTCACAAAGATTCCACCTTTGAAAGCTGGATCTCATTTAAACAAAATGAACCAGTTCCGATTTTTATTGAACTTATGTTGTTTTCTGGTGGAAGGTGTTAAGTAATCCCCGCAGGAGGGCAGTTTTCGATAAGAACGATGAAAACGCTCAGGTGCCACCTGCTGATGCTGGTGCTTCTCATGGTGGTGTTGGTGCTTCTCATGGTGGTGCTGGTGCTTCTCATGGTGGGGCTGGTGCTTCTCATGGTGGTGCTGGTGCTTCTCATGGTGGTGCTTCTAGCAATGGAGGAGGAGGTGCCGCGTTCTGTTCCACCGGGGGCTTTCCGGCCTCGTCTTGTTTCGGTCGTCGGAGTGGTTTTGAAGAGTTCGTTAGATGTACTGCATCTGAGGGCGTGAGATCAACATTCTCTTGGGGTGAGGGGTTTAGGCCTTCCTGGGTTCCCCGCAAAGCAGCTCCCGTTATGTACAAGTTGCCCTGTACACTTGAGGAGTTATACAAGGGGAACACCAGAAGGATGAAGATACCCCGGGTCATTGTTGAGGCCTCTGGGTGAGTTGCATGTTTGTTTCTAATGCTTATGTTCAATGCTCAGTGCTGGTGTTATGAAAATGGTTTTGATTTTGGTTCGGTAGAAGTATGGATCTAGGTATCACCAAAGAGTGTTGTGCCGACTTTTGTTTGTTTCATTTTGGGGTGTGTGCTTGCATGGAAAATCACATTTTGGGGTGTTTGCTACTCGGATCTATTGCGTGGGCACTTTTTTCAGGGTTGTATTGTATCCTTTGTTTATTTGTTTTGTATTGATGCATTTATCTTGCATAGAATATGCTGTAAGAGTTTTTGTATTCTGGATCTGGTTGATGTAGCAAGGGGTAATTGTTTGTCTTACTGAGCAGCATTTAATTCTTAATTTTTGAAAACAAATACATACTACCCTAGTGGATCCATCTGCCCTTGGAAAGAGTTGATGGTTTAGAATTGAAAGGAACCATTTTTTTTGTTACTCAAGGTAGTGCTGTTGCCTTGAGTTATTCCAAATAGAACAATTTCTGGGCTTTAAACAAGATGTATGTGTTGGATGTTAATCATATTTTGGTAACTTTTGTCAATTTTAGTAATGAATTTATGCAATTTTAATTTGGAATCTTTGTGAGTTATTTATAGCTAGATCGAAACTGCTTGAAAAAACCGATTCAAACTGATGTTTTTATAACCATATTGTACTGTTATAGATATGACTAGAAGTGATTGTACTGTTGTACTTTATCGTGTGTGTATCTCAAAAAGACTGTATCTAGTTGTACAGAATCTGTGACCTTTCTCTATTCTATTCTGTCGCCGAAAAGTCTTCTGCACAGCAACATTCTAAGAATTCCGAATCTTTAATATCTTATCTCGTACTTGTTTAACCTGCAAAAACTTGTGCGTCCGACACTGTACGGTAACCTCCAGGACGGTAATGTGAGAGTAGGGTTTACATATTTTGTCAGGGCATCCTTTTAGCAATTCTGGCTAAAAATTTTGAAGTCCTATGAATATTTGTTTCATACATTATTGTAGTAATTTTCTTGATATATGAAGGAATTTGTGATTGTAACCCTAGTTCCGACCCTAATATCACCCTTGGTGTATGTACAGTTTAAATGAAATCGTGTTGTTTCAACATTTTTCAAAAGTTTTAGTATTGAATCAGGGATATGGAACATATTTAGTTTCCTAGTTTGTTGTTTCATTCATTTCCTTGTGGTTGCAGAAAGCATAGGACGGAAGAAGAGATCTTGGCAATCGATGTGAAGGCTGGTTGGGAGAAGGGCACCAAGATCACCTTTACGGGAAAGGGAAATCGAGAGCCAAATGTGAAACCAGCTGATGTTGTTTTCATCGTAGTTGAAAAAGTTCACAGAGTTTATACTAGAGTTGGAAACGACCTTGTGGTCACCAAGACTATATCTCTTCTGGAAGCCTTGACAGGCTACACTGTGAACCTGGTCACACTTGATGGAAGAAACTTAACTGTGCCTATCAATGAAATCATCCATCCCGGATATGTGAAGGTTCTTCAAGGAGAAGGAATGCCTTTCGTAGACGAAACGAAAAAGGGAAACTTGAAGATCAAGTTCGAGGTCATATTCCCAGCCAAGCTCACTTTTGACCAGAAGGTCGGAATTAAGAAACTTTTGGGTCCCTGAAACACACATGTTGGTTGAAAGAGCAACTACTTTTTATGAAAATGCATATTGGATCAGCATAATCTTGACAGGAGTCAAGTGATGAATTTGGTTTTTGCTTTAATTTTATAACTTTCTGGATATTAAAACTTTGCTTCTGTATTGCCGGTGTTGTGTGGTTTGTTTAATGAACTAAGGTTGAATACTACTAGTTATTCCAAAAGGGTTTTAGACTTCGAAATCTTTATTTTTAATTATTTTAATTTCTACATTATAATATATATGAAATAAAGATAATTAGGATTAGACTTTTTTTTTCCTTTTTCTAGTATGCTCACAGAGACTGTGCTCAGACTGTTGTTATGCATACTGCTGTTGTTAGATTGAAGTTGAATAATTTAAAACAATAATAATTACTTTTATCTAATATTATTATTTATGTTATTAAAATATATTTTTAAATTAATATTAATTACACTTATTTATCATGATTTTTAAATTTATATATAAAAGTACTTTTTCAGTAATAATAAATTAATGTAGTGAAATTTGCATATATTTAATTATATTAAACATGATATCTTAATCTTAATGTTGTTTTGTGGAGGAGCTCTTATATCTTATGATTTAAAGTAACTATTGTATGCATCTTATTATTGTATCAATACTTTTTCTGCTGTAGGTAGGTTTGTTATTATCCTATGTTGCATATATTTGGATCCTAAGATATGGCATATGATATGGTTATGTAGAGTAATAATCATGAACGAAATTGGTTTAACCAGACTATTATATAAAATGTTAGAGGTAATAATATATTATTTTGGGATGACTGCTAAGTAGGGAATAAGCCACTTAAAGATTAGTTTGTTAGAATTTATGTTAATTTTAAGCAAAAGGGTCTAAGATTAGGAGAAGTAGGAGAATGGTTTGGTCAAGTGTGAAAATAGATTTTGGAATGGCGAAGAACTTAGTTTGAGTAGGAAATACTTATGGTAGAAGTCTTCTATAATACTATCCAACAAATTGGGCTTAAAGGTACTCTTGATGACCAAGGCAAATATTAGTTTGACACTATTGTTTACAAATGACTTTCATTTAACACTATTTTTTACTAATAAAATATTATATATGAATAAAATAATAATATATGTTGGTGTCAAATGGAAGTGAAATGTGAACAGTGGTGTTAAACTATCACACCACCCGATGACCAATAGATGTAGAAAGGAAAGAAAAGTTTAGAGTAGTTAAAATATCACACCACCCGATGACCAATGGATGTGGAAAGGAAAGAAAAGTTTAGAATACTCTGCCCAAGATGCTTATGTCAGGGTAATGGCAAAAGCCTTGGGAGAAGAGGAGGAAGTATTTCTTAACCTGTGGTTGGTCAAAGCAGGACCTACCTTTCAAATATGTGCCTGGAAGTAATTTTGAATAGGTTACCAACTAGAGACAAATTAATTAAATTAGGAATTCAAGTCGGGAATGCATTGTGTGCTATGTGTAATTATAGAGAGAAAAATGTGAGTCACTTATTTTTTATATGCTCGGTTATGGACAAAATCTGGAAAATGTGTGAAACATGGCTAGGAATACAACTTGTGCACCATAATATGCCCAAACAATATTTCTTAGGATTCAGTTTAGCTGGCCTGGATAAAAGAGTGAGATGTGTGTGCAAAATATTATAGATGACAATGATATGGTATACTTGGAAACATAAGAATGAAATAATTTTAAGAATTGGAAGTGCGAAGTAATTGAGGTATTTACTTCAACACAATAAAATACTTTGGCTATTTTAAGAGGGAAATATAAACATGTTCTTTTTTCATGTTCTGATTGGTGTTTAGAACCAGTGACATGAATGAAAATGATATCCTAAGATGTGAAAAATAGCTATAAGTCATACGAAAAAAATATTTGCATAATATATAGAAAGGGGATGCTTTGTTGTAGTTAAATATATGCTTTTGTTATTGTTCTTGCAATTGCAAAGGTCAACAATGATAAAAATGAAAGCAATTGTGATGTTTTGAAAGCAAAAATATCTAACAGTTTTGCACACGAAACTTGTGAACCAGGACTTTTGTAATGCTATTGACTATTCTAACCTTTTTTTAGAATATGTCTAAATATTTTTTTTTTTATGTAATAGGTTCGGGAACCTTATTTTTCCCTTTCAATGCTTAATATTGTATTGCTGATTTCAAAAATATCAAGAAAAAAAAGGAATAATTTATATTCTTTGCAATTAAAATGTTAATTTGTTCTCATATATGTTTAAGGTATTATCAAAATTAACTAAGGATCAATATCCCTTGGACCCTAATTTTTTAAAAAAATAGGCAATTAAAATAGACAGAGAACTCACATAAAATATATGGAAATAAGAATTTAACAGCTAAAATCATCAGTCAACTTTATTACTAATTTATTCTCTATACCTAAATATAAGTAAAGCCCCAGTTAATATTGATGATAACTTAATTTAGGATCGGGTCTTGCATTATTCATCCCCTATTCTAAGACCTGCACCCTCTCAAAGGTAGAAAATATCTTTTAAAATATACTAATACATTATAGATGGTAAAATTTTTCTGAATACCTTAAACAATATATATATATATATATATATATATATATATATATATATATATATATATATATATATATATATATATATACTTACATTTATGAATATATTATGAACTACATTTTTGAATTATAATATATTTTTGAGTTATAATTTTCTAGGCGGAGAGAAAAAACTGTGTCTATAGTTGGTAGAGTCACGTTGATTAAATTTGCACTTTCTTTTATGTTTTTGTTTTATTTATCTATCTTTATGGTTCCCAAATTTGTTAATAAAGAAATGATAAAAATCAAAGATAGTTTTTGTGGGTTGGGGAGCTGATAGGAAGAAAATATTTGGATTGAATGAAAAACATATGTAGAAGTAAGTGCAGTGGGGTTTAGGAATTAAAGATATTTTGATTTTCAACAAGGTCTTACTTGGAAAGTGAAAATGGAGGTTAGGTACAGAAGAAAAGGGAATGTGGAAGGAAATTATAGAATTCAAATATGGATTGTAGAGAAGCATTGATAAGGATAAATCAAATATGAAAGAATTCACATTGTAGACATATTTGAAAAAAGTATGTGGGAATAGTAAGAAAGTGCTTTAATGAATACCTGAATTGGAAACTGTGCAGAGGAAATAGAATTATGTTTTGGCTAGATTGTTTGGTAGGAGGTAGACCTTTGAGAGAAGAATACCCTAGATTGTACACAAATTTTTTGCAATAGGATCTTACTATTAAAGATATGGGTGAGTAGCAATATAATTTATGAGAATGAAATTTAAGATGGAGAAAATCCTGGTTTGAATTGAAAAAGGCGAGTGTAGAGGTGTTTAAGCTTACAATACAACAATGGGGTCAAAGAAATCAATTGGAAGATCAGTGTGAATGGAAAGGTAAGAAAGGAACCAAATATACTGTAAGTGATGGATACCTTCTTAAGATCTTGGGGAAGGGGGCTGATGATGAGGAGGAAGTGTTCGAAATTTTATAGAAGGTAGAAACTACACCAACTGTCTAAATTTGTTCATAGAGACTTGTGTTAAAAAGGTTGCCTAATAGAGATAAACTTTTTAAGGTAGGAATCCAATTGGGAGTACCTTGTGTGTGTTGTGCAATTTAGGTGAAGAAAATTCAGGCCATTTTATTTTTTACTTTTGAAGTGTCAAAGAGTTTATGAAATAGGTGTGGATGGTGGTTAAGGGTGCAATATGTGCACCATTGTTCAACCAAAAAGCACTTTCTGGGATTTTGTGCTTTTGTGATGGATAGGAGTGGGACCAATGTGTGAAGAGTGTTATAGCTGGCAATAGTGTGGTTTATTTGGAAGCTAAAAAATGATATTGCTTTCAAGATCAGGGAATGTGATATTGTAGAGGTTTTCTCTACAATTTAAGCTAAAACATGGTTTGTTATAAGAGTTAAATTTAAAAACTCCCTTCTTACTTATTCTGATTGGGTCATTGTACCTTTTGAATGCATAAAAATGTTAAATGATTAACAGAGCAATGACAGAGGACTGGACTTAATGGTGTAACTATTGTCTTTTATTACTATAGATACCATAATTTGACTCTTATTTTTGCAAGAAGTTGTGATGCCTTGTGGATGCAGTGGTGTTGAGTTATGATGCAAAGCATAAAAGTATAGTCATAAATTGAAGAAGGAGTTATAAGAATTTGTTTATGAATGTTATTCTTTTTTACTTGGCTCAATTTTTTTAAAAACTAAGTATTTATCTTGTAATTGTTAGACTATGGTGATGTTGTGATGGAAGATTAATGAAGGATTAATTATATTTTTTGAATATATGATAACCTACATGAGGTTTTGTTTGATCCTACTTTCTGTTGGCAGAGTAAACTTTTTTTTAAACCGAGGGTGTACTAACATGTATGTATGTGTGTTTTTGTATATAGGTTAGAAATAATCTTATTATTCTTATTTATGAAATTTTTATCATTGATTAAAAAAATACATCTATAAAATGTATTTTTTATTTTGTATTTCATAATATAAAAATTTATGTTCTAAAATATATAGTTTAAAATATAACTTTTTTTCAAAATGTACAAGAAGAATAAAATTAGAATTTTAATTTACATGGAAATATCACTTTAAAACTTGGACCGAAGAATGTAACGTCGTTTAGCATCACAGTAAAGTATTCACGTGATTAAAATTTTACATTTTACCCATTAGCTACTCTATTTATATGCTATCTAAGGATTTCTTTTAATATTTAAAAATACCCATATATACTTATTTATTTTTAATTATTTTACCAATTTTTATTAAAAATATTTTTAAAAACTTCAATTATATACCTAAGTTATGACTAAAAGTGAATTATAGTTTTTATCTAATTCTTTAGAATTTTAATAATAATTTTTTATTTTTCTACTATTTTATTATAATTAAGGAATCATATTACATTTTTTTTTATTTTTGCATGATAATATTAGAAAATATATTTTAAATAAAGATAAAAATTAAATAGGTTTAGACTGCTTTTTGCTAGACTGTTGTGCTTAAACTGTAGTGTTCAGACTGCTGTTATTTTATATTTAAAAAAAGGAGTTGTAATACATTTCTGAAATATATATTTTTTATTTTGTATTTCAGAATAAAAAATTTATATTCTAAAATATATGATCTAAGTTATAGACATTTCAGATTATACCATGCAAAATATAAATTTTTTTACGGACAAAATTAGAATTTTAGTTTATAAGGGGTGTCAATTTATAAATATGGAGTGAAGAATGTAACCTATTTTAGAAAGACATTAAAGTATTCACATATCAAAATTTTATATTTTACCCATTAGGTACTCTATTTATATGCTATCTAAGGATTTTTTTTTTTTAATACTTAGAAGTACCCATATATATTTTATTTATTTTTAATTATTTTATCAATTTTTATTAAAAGTACTTTTAAAAACCTCAATTATATACGTAAGTGATAAGAAATTGTGTTTTATGTATATGTTCATATAAAATATGTACAAATATACAAATGAAGTATGCGTCAACTATAATCATAAAATATATTTTAAAGGTATTTTACAGTTTCTATACATCTTCAGATTTGTTTTCTTTATGCAATCGTATCAAATATTAAAAGTATTTGTGCTTTGTATATGAATAATTAGAATTTTCTTTAACACAAGAATAACTTATTATATGAGTAATATGTTTTAAACGTTCAGCTAGTTTTACTAGTACAATATATGTGATTGTGTTAAAAGTGTTTTGCAATTATTTAAAGAATATCAATTCTGGGTTTTATATTTTTTATCATTTTTAACCTTGTCTTCCCACTCAATTTATTATTAACTCGTGAAAAGAAAAAGAGTATTGCAGTGAAAAGAAATTAAAAAATTATTTTAGCAAAAATAAATTCTTACTAGCTATTTTTATAAATGAAAAAAAAAATCTAACTGAACAAAATTAACAGGACAAACATGTAAATGTTTTCTCTCAAACTATTACTTTCTATTTAAAAAAAAAGTGAATAAAATTAATAACACAAGCCATTTTTTTTTTTGTCACCTTTACATCTACTTTGTAAAAATAAATTGAAAAGGGATTATTTAGTGCAGTTATGGAAGTTGTAAATAGAGGTCTTTTAGTAGGACTAAAAATTGGAAATACAAGTTAGTATGCTTCAGTTTGTTGATGATATAATGTTCATGTGATAAGATAAAATTTAAAAATATTTTAACTATTAAAAGTATACTTAGATGCTTTCAATTAGCATCAGGATTTAAGGTTAATTTGCATAAGAGTTATTTAAGAGAAATAAGGATTAATCCGATTAACACGTAAAGGTATGTGGCTATATTGAATTGCAACCGTATGAATTTTTCATTTAAGTACCTTGGAGGATGCTGGATGCTACCACCATAGAATAGCATTTTGGAATGTCCTGTTAGAAAAAGTTAGAAAAAGTTAGAAACAAACTGTCCAAATGTTATTTTTGCTATGCCTCTTTACCTTCTATCACTTTTGTAACAATTTTATTAGAATACAACAAGAAATTTTTGTGGGGTTGGGGCCATGACAAGAAAAAAGTAGCTTAGGTAAAGTGAAAAACAATTTGTAAAGAATAGAGATTAAGGAGGATTAGGTATTAAGGATATTAAGAGATTCAATATGGATTTCTTTGGCAAATGAAAATGAAGATTGGGTATTGATGAAGAACGACTGTGGTGTGACATCATTACCTCTAAGTAGGGATCTTGGAGAAGCCTAAAGTATATGGGTAGTAATAAAGATGAATCTAGATGGTAGAGGAATCTCAAGAGTATTAGTGGGGATAGTGAAGGAGGAAAGTGGTTCAATAAGAGTTTTAGATGAAATGTTGGAAAAGGCAACAAAATCTTCTTCTGGAACAATGTGTGGGTAGGGAAAACTCCACTTAAGGAAGTTTATCCTATAATTTATGCAAATTCAATTCAAAAGAGTCTTAAAATAGAAGAGTGTGGGGAATGGCAAAGACAAATTTGGGTATGAAATATTTGGTGGAGAAGGCCATGGTTTGTTTGGGAAAATGAATTGGTGGATGAAGAATATAAAAGATAAGTGAATTTGGAAAAGGTAAGAGAAAATATTTATACCGTTAAGGATGCTTATAACAAAATTTTAGAAAGGATTGAAGGAGGTTTTGAGGAGATGTTTCAGTGTTTATGGAAAATGAAGCGATAACCAACTTCGGTGTTATGTATTTGGATACTCTTTCATAACAAGCTCCAAACTAGAGATAGGCTAATTGGCTTACGAATTTCAAATGTGAGTTCATTTTGTGTGTTGTATAATATTTGTGATAAGAGTGTTTATCATTTGTTTTTCACGTGTAAGATCACTAGTAAATTGTGGTATCTATGTGATAATTGATTTGTGGTGTAAAGTATTTATTTTGATTGTGTTATTCCCATTGACTTATACATATATGTTGTTTTTTTATGTTGTATCTCTTATAATTTATGAATATTTTGAGTTTGTATAGGATTTAGTGTGGGTGATGATTTTTATTGTAAGAGTTAGTATGCACCTCTATATGAATATTGTTATATCATTTTTTGATATAGACAACCCATATTTTTTTTTTTTCGTTTGTAAATAAGTTGAAATAACTTTATTACTCTTATTTATTTATAATTTTTTATTATCGATATAAAAATAGTTTATTCAAACATGAAAACACACGAATATTTGAATTTTGTATTGTTAGTCTGAAATATCTTAATTTTATCTGATATATAGTTTTTACTTAAATATGTATTTTAATATATAATATTTATTTTTTGTTTTGTAAATTATTTGAATAAGAATTAATTAATTTTTTTAATACTTTCCTTCGTTATTTTTAGGTGTTGCATATGTTCTTTTTTATTAAATTAAGAAATATAATAATTTTCTTCACTTTAATAAAATATTTATAAGATTTTATTTTTAACTATTTTCATTTCTACCTTATAATATATATATATAAATATGTAAATCAAAAAAAGTAATTAATTTATTTTTAAACTTTAAAAGATTAAAATTAAAATGAAGCAATTTTTTTAAAAGATACAACACTTAGAGAGGAAAAAAGTACGTTAGAAATTAGTTTTCTTTTTTTTCTTTTTTCCTTCTTAAGTTACTCCCTCTATTTTTTTTTTGTCATACCTAGTTTAGAAATATAGTTATTTTTTTATTTAATTCTTTAAATTTTTAATAATAAATTTATTATTTTTATATTATTTAATAATAGTTAAAGAATTTTATTACATTCCTTCATTTTTACATGATAATATAAAAACATATACATTAAATATAGAAAAAAAGAAATAGATAAGTTCAAAGTCTTTTTTCTAGACTATTATGTCTGTTGTGTCATACTGCTATGATTGAACTGTATTTATGTAACTTCAATTATAATTATTATTTTTATTTAAATTTTTACTTGTGTTATTAAAATGTATTAAACCTTAATTATATTTATTACCATAATTTTTAAATTTATAAATAAGAGTATTTTTAAATAATGATATTTAATAAAATAATATTATTGAAATTTATATATATTTAACTCTATTAAACATGGTATTTTTTATTTATATTTAAAAAGAGAGAGAGTAATACATTAATTCGTCTAGGTGAAAATTAGATCAATAAAAGTTGAACTAACAGGCATTCAACACCTATAAAAATAAATAAACATTCCTTATATATATTTCAATTACAAATTAAGAAGAGGAATAATTTTCTTAAAATAGAAGTGATCATTGATAATAGTTTATTTTATGCATGGATAAACACTTATATTTATTGATTAAAATTCATAATAGATAATTTTTTTAAAATATAAATTTAATTTTGGTTTGATGATGAATATTGGATGTAAGATTTTTTTAAATTATTGATTTTTTTTTAAATGTTAAAAATGAATTTTGAGATAGAAATAAACGAAAATAGGCCAAGAAAATAATTAAAAAATTAAGGATATAAATAAACAAAAGAAAATAATTTAAGATAATTGAGAGAAATATTTTGAGGAAAAACGCAACGGTATACTTAAAATACATATAATACAAAGGAGAATACTATATTTGAATAGTTAAATATATTCAAATTAATTTAATAAACTTATATTAAGTATGAAGTTTTTTTTTTTACATATTTAACTAAATAACTATACCATCATTGATATATATATATATGACTTTTTAAGTAAAAATTATAAAGGGTAAAAAATATATCGTAAGCGTTACATGGGTATTTACTTCTTTTTTAATTATTAATTCTTTTAACAAAAATTCAAATTTTTATATATTTTTTTAAATTTCAAGATAAGATAGTTTTTATTATATTTTTATTTAATTAATATAAAAATAAAAAATTTATAATAAAAAAATAAAAACTAATAGGATAGGAAATTAATATTAAAACCATAAAAATTAAGTGTTTTCCTTTGTTTTAATGAAAAAACTTAAATATCAATTATAATTAAAATAACATGAGTACTATATTTTTATTTAAATTAACTTATTTATATATGTATGTGAATAAAAATATTTAATAATTTTTTAGTACTATATATATGTTTTTTTTTTCTGTTGTATCCCTTATAATTTATAGATATAAGTTTAGTTGTTATATCAATTTTCGGTATAGACTATTCTACGTTATTTTTTGGTTTTCATTTATAAAAAAATTTGGATTAACTTTATTATCCCTATTTATTTATATTTTTTATTATCAATAAAAAAATAACGTTTTATTCAAAACCGAAAACACGAATATTTGAATTTTGTATTATGTTTTTAAATATCTTAATTTTAACTAATATATAGCTTTTTTCTTGAATATGAATTTAATATATAATATGTATTTTTCGTTTGAAAATTATTTGAATATAAATTAGTTATTTTTTAATACTTTCCTTCATTGATTTTTAAGTGTTGCTTATGTTCTTTCCTTTTTTAAATTAAAAAAATATAATAAATTTTCTTCACTTTAATAAAATATTTATAAGATTTTACTTTTAGTTATTTTCATTTCTACCTTATAATATATATATATATATATATATATATATATATATATATAAAAA
>Ga0209700_104097_pt1 | contig 26784 bp, 13 predicted proteins | sample SiratroredBW_FD_187528 | JGI IMG/M metagenome (GOLD analysis project Ga0209700, IMG submission 187528) | Root nodule microbial communities of legume samples collected from California, USA - Siratro red BW (SPAdes) (version 2) | ecosystem: Host-associated > Plants > Roots > Nodule | place: USA... | reverse complement strand
CCTCCCCGCCCACCCCGTGCTATTTGTTTTATATTTCTAGTGGCTTAAGAGAACATTTGAGTGGTCCTTGGAAGAATGACCTAGGTTAGCTATATTGCAAAATATAGCCTCCTAGTTTAATTTGGGATGCGTTCGGTAGCACGCATCAATGTGCGCTACTCATCTACATTCATAAGAAAAGTTTTTCCTTCCTTTTCTAGGTAAATCTTCTATTGCCTTGATCATTTAATTGAACTATTTCAGATTTTCACAAAAGACTGTTTTCATAACGAACATTTTCACAAAATCAATAAAATGTAATATTTAATTAACAAGTATCATAAAAACAATTAGTCAAATTAAAATTTTAGTCTATTTTATTTTCTATTTATCATATTATCAAAATTTCCATTAATTAATTCCTCGCCGCACTTAAGCAAATTACAATTTTCCTAACACCAGAATCCCAAAAAAGCAATCAATTATGCTCAAATTAAGTTGAACAAAATTTCAATTAATTCATAGATTTTACAGAACAAGAAATAGTAAAGAATAAGAATCAGAGAAATTGTACACACAAATTTTTGTAATGGTTCACTCTTTCACAAGAATTGCATTCAGTTTCTTAATAAAGCAAAGATTTCACTAAACACAACAAACAATATAATCAAATTACAAAAGTCACACCAAGAACCACTCTTGCACCCTACAAGAATGAAAACCAGATTGTGAAGCACCATGTCGCACTACTAAAATAATAATAATAATAATAAACTATTTGATTACATTACACTAAAAGAATCTTAACAAACAGTTAAAAATTTAAAATACAAGCTAATTTTGCAATCACAACGAAATTACAGGCTCAAGATTACAGAAAAACTTCCTGAATCACTAAGTCCAGCTACAAATTTGCCCATAACAGCCATAAGTCTGCACCAATTGCTCCAAGATTGATTTACACAATTTCTTAATAAAAAAAAAGATTGAATAGTTTCTCAGAATTTGATTTCACTTGAAAAGGCTTTCAAAATTCTCTGTCTCTACATTTTTTAGACTTCTTAAAATAGTATTAATAAAAGCAAATTTTAACTATTTTGATCAATTAATCTTTCATATGAGTTATTTATTTCATTTAAATGAATTCAATTGATTAAGTTAAAAATTCAACTTGCTAAAATCAACAGTATGAAATTTTTTCTTAAATCTCATTTTGAAAACAGACTTTAATCCAGTATCTAACTTAGAACAATTGTATAGACTTGGACTTATTGTAGCAGAACAACAACAACACCACACACACACTTTTAAAACTCTAACACAAGTTTTCATAGATCTTCATCACATGCATCAAATATCTCCAACAACATTTGTGTGTCATGTACTATAAAATGCTTTAAGCTTGAATCTGTCAAACAAAGTATACTTATAATTTATTAAAGAAAAAATTATTGGACTAAGTATACTCACTTGTGTTTGTTCAGGTAAAGGCTTATCAGACTATGCATGTGCACAACACTTGTGTCTTTCAAACAAAAAATTATATTAAACAATGCTTGTATTTATCTAGTCATACAACTTACGTTTGATGGACTAATTTGAATACTATGTGTCTAACATAATCAAATACACACAAAATTATATTTTATACTTAGTTATTTGAACACAATTAAAACCAAACATATGTTTATTGAACTTGGATTGAACAAATGGTATAACACGGTGTAATGGATGTTCAACAACAATGAAGTAACTTTCATAATATTGACATAATTTTGTAGCATATAAATTTCACATTTAATTTTATTTTTTTAAGTCAGATCATCATTTCTTTAAGACAGCAATGTTGTTCGTGACATAATGAATTAGTGAAGTACTAAATTTAGACTTTTAGACTGTCTTCTAGTAAGAATTTAAACATTTAGTTATTATGTGGAGAAAAACAAACTCTTTTTAATTTGGATATCTATTGAAATTTATAGTAGACATAGAAGTTAACCACATGATTGTGAAAAGGAGCAAATAGTTATATCTTAAAACATGATTGAAATATACGAGAACATTTTCTGGTTACTTGGAATGTGTCAAAATAAATGAATCCATTAATTAATTCCATTTTAAATATTTGAACAATATTATTTACCAAACAAACACATTAGAAGAATTAGGAAATTATCTCGCCGCTAATCCTAGGATCAAAATAATGGTAAAATTTACTATTCATTAATTACATATTTATTACCATATTTATTCTTAAGTTGAACCTAAACAAGAACAATGTACTCAATAATGGAAAAGAAGAGAAAAATCAAATTAGAAGTTTCAAAATCTCACGGAGATCTTGTCAACATTGTGCCATACACTTATGTTATTTGTTATTCTAATATAATTTATCAATGTGTTGTAATTAAATCTTTTAGTGGTAGGAAAAAAATAAAATTATTAAATATTTAAATTGGAAAAATAAATAACACAAAATTTAGGTGACGTTTCAAGTAGAAAATTAAAGGTTATTTTAAAATTGTTGCAAAAAAAAAAAATAAAATTATTAAATATTTAAATTGGAAAAATAAATAACACAAAATTTAGGTGACGTTTCAAGTAGAAAATTAAAGGTTATTTTAAAATTGTTGCAAAAAAAAAAATAACAAACCCTTAAAAACTATTACGTTAAGCTGAGTTTCTCAATAAAACTCATCGAGAAAGTGAAAAAATTTGTTTAGATATTTGTTATTCTTTAAATAAATGAGCAAAATAGAGAAACATGTGAGCTAGGCCACTCACTAAAATTTAAACTAGACCAGCAAGCCATCTTAGCAGTAGACATTTACCCCGTAGATTGTTGTGCTCAATCTTCATATAAGCAACTACACGTAAATGAAAATGGTAGCATTCAGTTCAAAACCATCAAGACCCACACAGCAGCAACAATAAATAAATATATGGAAAAGGATCGTTGCCAAATTTTTAAAATAAAAAATATATTTTTCCATAAATTGTATGCTATTTCTTTTTTTTTTGGATAAAATAAGTTCATAAGACGAAAACTAAAATAAAAAAAATGTTTGTATTAAGAAAAGTTAATCACCGAGTACAGAAACAAAAATAACAGTAAAAAACAGGAAAAAAATAAAGGAAATCCGACAAATTTTAAAAGTTATTTATTTACTATTCTTCTATCACCAGACAACCCCAACGTATTTCTTTTGTCCAACCACCTTCCCAACCAGACAAGTGTTAGCCACATCATATAGCACTCGCCCATAGAACCAGGATAAAATAGAAGACAGTCTTGGTTTAGGAATAAATAGATGGGTAGGAAATGAAGATTGGAAGAGTTAATGGTGTGGTATGTGGAATTAATATAAAACAAGAAATTAAAAATGATCTCAATGTAGGCATTGCATATGATGCGTCTGTGCTTATGCACGGACAAGAAAACAAATGTGTATTCCCGGTTGGCAATGGCATGTGGCGAACCTAACATGCAAAATTATATGATTCCTAGCTACAAAGTTCTCAGAAAACAGGAAGGATGCGAGCAAAACCATCCTCCCAAGAATTTGAAATACTCATACAATAAAAATGAAAACAATGTCTGAACTTGAAAAGAATATTATCCAACGAAGCTTGAGTTCCACCCAAGCATCTTCAGTCCTCTGTTTATTTATGCTCTATTCACTGCCTTCTAACTTTCGTAAACAAACTATTGAGGGTCATCATCATCACTGGACATTCTACGCCTTTGCTAGCTCAGAACCAGGAGCTGGAGCAGCGGCAGGAGCAGGACCACCAGTTGTTGGCCTGGAAGGTGGGGAAATATTCATTAGCATATCATGTAAATAATGAAATATATAACCAAGTGTGGAACCCTATCAATAATAGCATTTGTGTAAAAACTTACAGCCCAACAAAGACTTTGAAAGCATCATATATTCCCCATTGGGCACCAGTAAGAGTTCCAATCATCACAATACGGAGGGGAAGACCACGGGTGAAGAGACCCCACAAACCAAGCTTCTTCACCGCCTGCATTACATGGTATATGACATTAAAGAAACTTGACGTAAACATATTCACAGATTTACACTACACAGGCACCAAGTCTGACACTCACATCACCAACTGTTGCTCCTTTAGCATTGTTCAGAAAAGAGACAAGATTATCAGCAGGATGAGACACGATTGCACAAAGCACACCAGCAATATATCCACCAGCAAAACTGACACCGAGTTGCAGGCTTTTGCTGCACTCATTCTTTGGAGTAGGAATGGCATGCTTATAGAGCAGCTCAACTATGGTCTCAAATGAAGCAAACTTCATCATTGTGTCTGCAGGAAAGAACCTTTTTTATGTTATACCGGGCATATTATCATGTAACGGGACCTTTTATATAACACCAAGTTATAAGTTGATATACATACAAAACAAAGCTCAAACAATAAAGCACAAAACTTCTAACTTCAACAAAAAACTATTTGAAAATTTTATAATGAGCACAAACAAAAAATAGAGGTGGCATAAACATGGTTATAAAAACATGAGAACGAACAAACAAAATAGAGGTAGCAAAATGAAAATACTGAGAATCAATAATGCATTCTCAACATCATAATATAATGTAAATAATCGGAACTTCATAGACATATGCATTTAAAATGTATACAATAAATGACAACTAATTCCCGCCAAAAAAATAAAAACTTACCAGCAACTTCATAATGAAATTGATAAAGCAGAAGAAACAAAAGATCATTGAAAATGTGTACAAAGACAGCAAACAGAAAGAAACAACTTATATCCTAGGAAAGCTTTTGGAACTATTCTACAAGGAATTCACCATTTCAACCAGTGAATTAATCTAGTTATATTGGTAACAGAATTAGTTGGTCTTATCAATGACAGAATATTAAACCAATGAATAAATCTATAGTCATATTAGTTGTTCTTATCAATAGTGGGAGTGCTGACAATAGCAACAGTGTTATTAATGTTGATGGCGCTAATTACAGTGGTTGTGGTGGTGAGGAAATGATGGTGTTGGCATTGGTGGTAGCAGTAGTAGTGGGCAATAAAAATGATGGTTGTAGTAGTTGTGACAGTGGTGCTAACAATAAAAAGGGTCGCTAATAACAAAGATAACAAACAAGAATGTTTTTTAAACCATAAACCCAAATTTACAAATCCTTTTTTCTTAGTTTTGAAAATGAGTTAAGTGTTTCAAATCAGTCAACACCCATTTCAGCTGAACATGTTTTGTTTCGAAAATTGCATTTGAAAACCAAAAACCTGCAACCGCCCAGAACAAGGCATAAACGTTTGAGAAGTACAAACAAAAACCACTAGTCCAGCATCTCCAGAAATACTGAACAATGCACAAACAGCCAATTTAGGGGGAATTAAAAACTATAGCGCAAACTAAAAAGCATATAATGGCCAACTTACATGGAATCTGTCGTCCCCACAGAGGCACTATTCCCTTGTACAGCCTGAAATCACAAGACATTCAATAGATCACATCCTAATCTTAAATCCTATTATAGACCAACATAGTATGATTTCAAAAGTAAAAATTGTAGGATTTAACAGCATTTGAATGCATACCCCAAGGTTCCTTCAGATTTCACAAATTTTGGGAGCCCATCAGCCAAACCCCTAGCAAAACCAGGCTGTGTTTGGACACGGACCTTCACAGCCTCGAAGGGGCAAAGAGCAACATCAGCAATAACTTCAGCAGAAGCGGAACCAGCAAGGTAGATCAAGGTCTTGTACTTGCTCGCATACTCTGGACCAGCAATATCAGAGTAATACTTCTTAAAGAACTCGTAGAATCCGAATTTGCAAGCACCCTGGGCACTGTAACCAAGCAAGGTAGGCACCCAACCACGGAAAAAGCCCCTGAAGCCCTGCTCCTTAAGCAAAACTCCAAACCCAGACGTGATGTTCTTGTACTTAGCAGGGTCGATCTGAAATCAACAAGTAAACATTAAAACACAAATCCCAGTAACAACAAGTAAACAATTTCAATTTCAATGGCGTGCACATACACAAGGTATTTGACTTTAGGCTTTGTTTCCTCAAAAGTAAACAAAGACAACAAACATCAGCAGTTAATGAGAAATCTAACTATTGATATTCCAACACATCCATAAAATGTTATTCACGCGCAAGTGCAAGTAATATCAACAATTAAATTTTATTATCAACGACACAGATTACCTACTCTAGAGGACCTAGATCCTTAACGTCACAGCACAAACCACAATAATATTAACAAATTCGGCACTTCAGAATGCACCAGACTTTCATGTCCTCACCTAACGATGCGCCTAACGAAGAATATGATTCTCCCGCAGAATCAAACTCAGCACCTCAACGCAGTATAACGCTACTACAACTACAAAATCTAAAACAAATATAGCAGACTCACTAAACTAGAAATACATGAACATCGAATATCAGAAACTACAAAAAAAGACGAAATCGAAATTACACGAAATACGAGGCCAACGATATATCAACTAAACAAAACAGCCAAACATAGCAGATCTAATTAACTATGACACAAGAATCACGACCTAACATCGGAAAATACTTGAAAGGAAATCGCAGATCTAACAATAACAAAGACAAGTGGCAAAACATAACACAATCGAGCAAAAACAGTTAAATCTAAGGACAACAAGTCAGATCGAGATAAACAAATATATACGGAGAGAGAGAGAGACCTGCATATTACACTTGACAAGGTCAAGAGGAGTGACAGCCATGTGAGTGAGACCACAGCTGAGGATTCCACCGGCAGTACAGGCGGCGTAGAAGGCGGGCGAGTAGAGCTCGATCTTGCGTGACTCGCTGGGAGAGGGAATGAAGAGGCCGCGCGATCCGGCATCGAGATTTGCGGGCGGTGGCGAGGGTGCGGCGGCGGAGAGGGTGGTGGAGTGGAGCATGCGGTGAAGAGGAAGCGTCTTGGAGGAAGAGGAGTAGAGGAAGGAGGGGATGAGAGAGTTGCGGCCAGAGGAAGAGTCGGAGAGAGCCATTAGGTCAGAGAAGAGAAGAGAAGCGAAGACGCAGACAAAGAGCGTTTGGAAGGGAAAAGGGTCAGAAGCGTCAAACGAAAGCGAGAGAGAAGGAAAAGGCTCTCTCTCTCTCTCTCTATATGTTTGCCCAATGCCTTTGCGTTTGGTTCCGAGTTTTTGGCTTCACTTTGCCAGCACTTTATATCGTTGGTGTTTTTTGTCGCAGAGAAAATGCCCCCACTAACCTATCTGAATTACCGTTTTGCCACTCTGGAAAATGTTAGTAGTAGCCGTTTATAAAAAGGAGAGAATATAGGGGAAACGAAGTCTACTCAACATGAGTGTAAAAAGATTCTAAGGCATCTTATAATTACACATTAATTTTTACAATTATTATTTTAATAAATTAATTGTTTAAAAACGTGATTAACAAACGAAAAATTCAAAACTTTAATAATTAGATAATAATATTAAATTTTTTTATGATACTAGACATAATATTGTTTCTCATAAATTCAAGTGTAATTGTAAAAGTAAAGTTTTGTATTGATTTAGATAAGGTAGTCTCTTAAGGATTTTTTTTAGTGTTTTTTTAAGAAAGATAAATTGAGTCTAAGGATAGATTCTTCAAAGCTTAAAGAATATTAATGTAAGAAAAGAAATTACTAGAATTCAACTGAAGTATATTTTTAAAATCACTGTTTTCTCTCTTACCTTAAATCGATGAGAGGTAATAAAATAAAGTACTTTTTGCTCCAAAAATAGGTAGAATTTCATAACAACTTTTAAATTATTGGCTTTAATTCTAAATTGACTTTTAAAGACAAGAATAAATGAGTCAAATGTAGCTTTAAGATAGGTTAAGACAAAATAATATACCATCTTCTGCCAAAAAAGAAATAAAATTGTATAGTGATAATTATGATATTTGAGTTTAATAAGTCATTTAAATCATTCAAAATCATGGTTACGAAGCTGATGTTCGTGAGATATATTAATTTTAAATTTAGAAAAGGAAGTTTGTAATAAAATAAATTTAATTTTATATCGTAATTAGTTTTATATAAAAATTGTTCAAATGACAGTAAGAAAGTAGTTATATGACTTCCATTTTATATTAATACTATCAAATTAGTCTAGATTTTTTAAAATATGATTCTATTGTAAATTAACTTTTATAAGTCATTCATTTATTACCGTTCTGTTATCATTTGAAATCGTTTTTTAGTGGCTGAAAAACTTGTATGAACTTTCTCTTATTTTTTTTTTTTTCTAGTTGGTTAAAACCAAGTAGTGAGTTCGTAAGTTATGACAATTATGGCATATCCTTTCTCTCCCTCTCTCTCGCTCTCTCTTATTTCACATAATTTTGTAAATATTCTTTAAGCTTTAAATAATTAATTTGTAATTTTCAAATAATTAATTAATGTGTTAATGGATAAATGGAAATAATTATTATTTTCCATATTAAATTATAGTTAATAATTAGAATTTAATTTTTAAGTTTTCATAATTTAAATTATAATATTATTAGTTATAGTATTATTAAAAGATGACCATTTTAAGAATAGGTAAAATAAATTATTTTGTTAAAGAATCTCTGTTAAAATTATTTTTTATAATATTTTGATAGATCAACATTTGACAAACAATCACTTTAATCTAACAAACTTGTTATCAAAGATATACTTATAAATATATTCATAAATATTGTTAGAAAAAAATATTTTTTTATACTTAAATACAAATTAATGATATGCAATTTGCAATCTGAAAGACATAAAAGGTGAAAAAAATATTTACTATGTATTTTTAATATTAATTTATCTATTAATAAAGATTATCATCAATTATTATCAATATGATCAAGTATTATTAAGTAAATGAATGTTGCAACTACAATAGAAATAGAAGTATTTTTTAGATCTTTGTTATTTCTGTTTAAACAATTTTAAACTCAATCACGTCTAGTTAAACAAATCAATTCTTAACTAAACGTATTGTTAGAAACGCAATTCCTCTAAATAATTAAATATTGTTTCAGATGCAACAATTTAATATTGTTTGAAAGCATTCATTATTCATTAAAATTTGTAATTAAAAAAAAATGTGACCATATGATGTCTAGACTCCTTATTTAAAGAGATATAATTTTATAAAATGGATGCAAATTTATTCTTTTAGATTGTCAAAGAATTGAATAATGTTCAATCAATGAGCTCTTGAGTGCTTATGAAATTAGTGGTAGAACTAAAAATTTTCATTAAAAAATTCTTCCTTCTTTACAAAAGTTACTTTTATTTTCTCAAGTTCACTAAAAATAAATTAATACGAGTTGGTACGTGGTAAGTTATATTTAAGGCCAGATGAGGATTATGAAACACCAACTATATATAATATATATAGTCTCACTTAATTTTATATATATAGTCTCACTTAATTTTATGATTATTTTTTAAATATTTAAGTAACTAATTAATATTTTAATGGAATAAATTAAGATACTGTTATTTTTTATATATTAAATTATAATTAATAATTAATAATTAAAATTTATTTTGTAAACTTTTATAATTTAAATTATAATACTATTATGAGAAGGAATACACCTACTTAAAAGTTGATAAAATAATTTATTTTTAATAATAAACTTTTTATTTTATTTTAAATTAGAAACTCAAATTAATTAATTGTATTCATTTGTGTCTTATAGAATAACATATTGTGAATAGGAAAAGGTTGGATCAACCCCTCCCATGACAATATGACGCAGTAATTGTTAAGTTAGGACGAACTAAAAATATTACCACAACCTATAAAATTGATTATTAACTAGTGAGTCCACTCACCTACTGGGTTTTACGTCTCTAAAGTTAATGAAATCACCATTTTAAAATATTTTAAATACATAAAAGAATAAATTAATTATTTTAAAAATAAAGCACCAAACAAAATAAAACTTGAAAAGAAATAAAAGAACTATTAATATAATTTAATCCTCATGTAATGTTATTTTAAAATATAAATAATTCAAATGGTTTAATAAATATTTATTTAAACTGGTCTGATTATAGTCAATTCATTACTTAAACTGAGTTTGATTTTCAGTGTATTTTTTATATTATTATTAAATAATTATAAAAGTAAATAATATTATTATGTATAATATAATTTATGATTGAATAATCATGTATTTCTTTCCAATTTTAATAAATTGTACTATTAAATCACTGTTTAGGTTAATATATATTTGAGTGCCATAAGTTTTAATGATTATTTCATATATTACATTTATAAAATTTCATTTAAATAATTTTAAATTAAATTTAATCAAAACAATGTATATGTACATAGAGAGTATTCAGTAACTTCTAATAGAATATATTTTTTTACTTTATAATTATATTACATTAATTTAAAAAAAATAATCAAATAGTTCTTATTAACAGAATATAATTTCTTACTTTATAATTTCATATTACATTAATTTTACAAAAAAAGATAGTCGAATTGTTCATATTTTATATATTTTAATAATTATATATATTATATTGATTTTAATGGATATAAATGGAATATTAAATAATTTATATTGATATTTTTTTAAGTTATGATGTAAGTCATAGGAATTTCTAACTCAACAATAAATTATAATTAAAAGTTATTGAAGGTGTAATGATCAGTATAATCTATAATGATATCATTTCATCTTTAAATATAAATATATAATAATAATAATAATAATAATAATAATAATAATAATAATAATATTATGATTGAATAAAATAAATAAGTCGTATAAGTACTTTCGTTTAAGAATGACGATTCATATTTATTGTATAGAGAAATATTTATAATGTAAAATAAATTAACCAACTTCGTCAGAAATAATAATATTTATTATTAAATTTATTATTATTATTATTATTATTATTATTATTATTATTATTATTATTATCACTTTACGTATGATAACAATAATAATAATAATAATAATAATAAATTTAAGTTTATCACTTTTTTATCACTTTACGTAAATTCATAGTCTAATTAGAATATCTTAAATAGTTGTATAGGTGAACTCGGACCGGTCATCCGCCAGGTACAGGAGAAAAATTGTTAGTTCAGTTTGTAATGGGTCATTTTTATCTAATTCTAAAAAATTAAAAAACATAATTATTTTTAAAAATATCTGCTCAACCTAAATTCAATTAAATAGTAAGCTAACCTTTTGTTTCATTAAAAATTAATTTATTATATGGCAGTCTAAATTTCTCCAGGTTTTCCTCCATAAGCATAGTCTGAGATTTTATATTTCATTGGAATGCTCATTTGAATTAGGCATTTCAATGTGGTGAGCATGTAATTAAAACAATAATGAATGGCATTTGTTGCATGTGTGGTCAAGAGGGACGGGCGCCGAGGGAGGGTGGCGGAATATTCTTTCCCCATACTTTTGGAATCATCAACCTTCCCTCCCATTCTTATATTTTAATAAATATTTTAAGATGGAAACAATTACCAAATTTTTCTTCAATTAGAACAAGAAACTATGAACCTAATGATTTCATGTATTTTTACAAGGTCCATAGGACCTCTAAAATATTAGACTTAGATCTGTTTATTATAATATCTTAATATGTTTTTGGTGATCATAATCTTACAAAAATAAATTTGATATTCAAATTAAATAGTATTTAATATAGCAATGACTACGTAACAAAAGTGTACTTTTTTTTTATTTGTGGAGTGGGTCTTATTTATATTATTTTGAGAAGGAAATTTAATTTTTGAATTTTGGTCAAATTTAAATATCTTGTGACACAATTCTTAATAAATGACTTAATAACGGTTAGTGTGAGAACATTGATTACTTGCTCATTACTAGGTAAATAGAGAGTTATTAATTATTTTAGTGAGATGTTTTAAAATTAATTAGTTAAAAATGAGGTTTTTTGTGTTGTAAATATGACATGTTATCTGTCTCATAAGTAGAAGAATATACATAGATTAATTATTGAGCTGCATTTTGGTGCCCAAGTGGTTGAGCATATGACATGAATTTGTCAAGTAGCCAAGTCCATATTGTACGGGATCTATATAACTCTTAACCTCCCATGCTTAAGTAAACAAAGAGTCGCGAAGAAGAATCTTAAAAGGAAAAATCTATTTTTTTATCGATATATTTTGGGACCAAGACTTGTACCACTCTTAGCCTCTAAAGCTCAAATGAAGAGTAGTAAAGAGTTTTAGCAAAGCATCTTTCTTGGGCAGTGTGCATGATTGACTTAATCTATCAATCGATATGAATAGGATGTGAAACATCGTGCCTTTTGGATCGTTAGATTTAAGACGATTTAATGGTTAGTGATTCATGACTCTTGATTGTCCCTCTTCACCTTATGCTTATAAATACAAGGTGAGTTCACTGTTGGGACCACTTGTTCGCCCAATTTGGTTCGAGATTTAGTGTTTAAGTATGTTGTAGCACTAGCAAGTTTCTACATCTTAAAGAGGTAACCATTTATTCTTTCTCTAGAATTTTCGTTTTCGGTTCCAGGGAGTTTATGGGGTCTTTAAGTAGAGGTAGTCGTTGTTACGAGAATGGGGTAGTACCCCTATAGGATTTTAGTTCGGGTGAAAGTTTGATGGAAAAGAATTTCCCATACCTCCAAAGGAGTTCATGTGGATGGTTTCGATCCCCAACCTAGTGCTAGTGAAGAGGTGTCAAACATTGTAATGGAAAATGTTGTAGAGTAGGCTAAGAGAGTTTGACTCTGAAACTTGTGTTTGAGTGAGCCAACTACCACATTTAAGAATATTTTTCAAAGTATCGGTTTGTTAGTATCTTGACAAATGATGCAGCTAAAATATAGAGATGAAAAAAATAAGAAATTTGTATAAGATATGAAAAGAACTCAATAACTTGCTTTGAGAATTACAACTTCTCTCTATTTCAAGGAGATAACAATAACACACTCTCTTGACAAAAGGAGAACACACTTCTCTCTAAATATATAGTGTGTCATATGCCTATATTATATTAGAGCTCATTTTTGTTTTTATAAGTCTTTGCATTTGTTGTGACTTGTTCTGAACTATGATATTTTAATAATGGTCAACTTGCATATGGAACATTAAGTGTATATGCATCTAATTATCATGTGATCATTTCGATCAAACAAGAGATAATTTTTGACATCTTGTTTAATATTCAATTCTTGTTTCACATTAGGTAGCTTTGTTAGACATACCAATATTGTCTTATTTGTTATTATCAAAACATAGGTATCGATAAAAAAAAAATAAGTGTCTTAGGAATGACTTTAGATGAAGATTTTGTCTTATCATAACTAAACTTGTCTATATCTTACATGTTACAAAAACTTAGTTGTACATTTATTTGTTCAATAAACTTATCCCAACTTATAACACTGTGTGTAATATCTAATGAGACATACTTAATACAAATCTTCTAAAAAAAACATAAGTTTATTATCTAGTATCCATCAGAATTGATGTTTATCTTAAACCAACAATGCTTTGAAATAAATAAGATATATTTGATCTAATTATTTTTATGTATTTAAACCATGATTATTTTACATACTATTATATTTTGGTCATAATTCCTAATAACTTATCCTTCTAATATTTATTAAGTGAATTTGTATTAGGATTATACTTTAAATATGAGCACATGATCATCCAAGTTTAAGAGACGGTTTTAGATAGACCTAGACATCCTTTTATGATGTACATTCATTTTATACTTATTTTTATCACAAGTGAATTTTATGTTTACATGTGTATGAATAAGGAATAATTTGTTGTATGTATTTAGTTAACTTAGCATGGGTGTTAAAATATGTTAACCCTCATACTCTTTATATTTTACGATAGAAAATTAAAGAGTTGTTATTTTTTTTCTATCTTTCATCTTTTTGTTTTCTTAATTGTCAAATTTTGGTTTCCATTTAATTACTTTTTAAATATAACAGGTTTTTGGTTAATTTTTTTCAAAATACAATGGTTTCTCTAAAATGTTCTATTAAATAAGAAAATTTCTGACATTTGAAGATAGAGATGGATATTTATATAAACATAAAGTTAAGATGACTTCATGGAATTTATAAAGTAAAATAGATAATATAATTAAGAATTAAATTTGAAATAAATTTAAGTGGACTTTGTATTTGATGAAAATAGAGGTTTAAAAAAGGAGTTGATACTCACAAAAGTAAATGAGTCTTTGTCTTTTTAACATGAAAATAGTTCTTTTAACCCTAACAATAAATAATGAAGCAATATATATATATATATATATATATATATATATATATATATATATATATATATATATATATATATCCACTCAATACATATACTATTCATAGTATCTATTGCTACTTTTTCAGCTTCATGCCTACTTTTTCGCACCTCAGACCTTCTATGAACATTATACGTAACGAAGAGAAAAATTAAATGGATCAATTCAGACATGTTTTTGATACACAGGATCCTCATAAGAGGCAAGTGTAGAGCATACACATTGTCTTAGACTAACCCAAGAAATACTTCCTTTATTTCTCTAAATTACATCACATAAGACCAGAGTTTTCAAAGAAAAGGAGAGAGAAATGAGAGAACTTAGAACTTCATATTTTGAACATTGATATTATTCAAGTTGAAAGGTCGATGCCTCTTACATACTTCAGAGCTCCTTTTATAGATAAAGGAGATCACAAACAAACAAATCAGCAATAATTCATTTTAGACACATTGATAACATAAGGACGATAAGAAAGACATAAAGTAGCAAGCACTATTTTACAAGGACACTTTATTCTATGTCTACAATGACTGTTGTCTGTCCTTTGATGCTTTTATGGATGAGAACGAATTTCATCCTCATGTATCTGGCTCATCCGGTTCATCTTTTGATGAAGGCCAGGGTGGCCATGTTCTTGGATTAGGCCACGGGTCTTGAGAATCTTGCCAGATGGTCTCATCTCTTGGAGTGTGGTTTTCTTCTTTCCAAAAAGATTCTTCTTCTGTTGTTTTGTCCTTTTGTCAATCTTGCCAGAGAAGGTTTGATTCAGAAATGGGTGTGTTATTTGGAGGAAATTGTTCCATATGAACTTGTCTGAACTCTTCATTCCAAACTTCTGGAGTCATTTCCCAATCTGGAGAGCATATAATATCAAGATTTCTCAGTTTATTGCAACTAGAAGAAACTGGTTGTTGGATTATTTTGAAACCAGTTATCTCATGAAGATGTAATGTTAATTCTTCTTTCCAGAAAAGAGGGTTGTCTGGCTTCATGAATATCTTTAAATCTGGAAAAGTAGCATATGCTAGAGCTTGATTCTGAGTGTACAGATGTCCATTGGGATGTTTGAAATAAGGTCTATGAATTGTGAAGATTGACACAAATCGATCCATCTGTTCTTGATCTAACTTCCAAATATTGTATTTTGATAATTCCTTATCAATTTGTTCCTTCCACTATAACATGGGAGAGTACCATGAGAGAAATTTCCAAAGCAGGGTGCTTTTACTTGCTTGATCTGTAAGGTATTCAAGTAGCTTGAAAGTGGGGAATATGACAGGATATTTGAATAGGGCTGTAGCACACCATAAATACCACATGTCAGATTCTATAAACACTTCATCCATCAGAAATGGAAAAATGTTTAAATATGGGACGGCAGGATTAAACCAAGTTGGTTTGGGTTTAATCTGGTGTTCCTGAATTGTTGTGGCAAGATAGTGGAACATATGTGTTTCTGCAAAGGATTTGATTGTTGAAGGAGTGATTGGCTGGATCTTTAGTAGTTCAGGAGGGAATTCATGGAGGTGTTGAGAGGAAGATCCTCTATTTGTGAGTTCATTCATCATGATCAGTGGATATTCATGAGTATCTGTGAAAATGGGTATTGACAGGTATTTTCTCTCAGCTGGTTTTGTTGAGGTTTTGGTGAGATTTCTTTGGGTCTAGAGAGGAAATCAGGAATCACATTTTTGTTTCCTTTGATATGTCTGACTGTGAAGTTATACCTGGAAAACCATTCCTTCAGACGGAGGATTTGAGGACTTGGTGGAATCTTGTTTTTTAATTCAAGCATTTTGGGAAATGATGAATTGTCCAAATGGACCTCAAAAACATGTCCTCTAAGGTGGAAGTCAAACTTTTGAATTCCATATTTTACTGCCAGGGTTTCTTTGTAAGTGGTGTGATAGTGAGCTTCAGCTGGTTTGAACTGTCAGCTAGCATGTCCACAGTAAAATTTTTGTCCTTTAATTTCTTCAATTAGAACTGCTCCCCAGTAATGATCACTAGCATCTGTTTGTAAGATCCTTTTTCCTTCCCCTGGAATCTTCAGTGGAGGAGGATTCTTTGCAATCTTCTTTAATGACCTAATTGCTTCAGTTTGTTCTGGTCCCCATGGGGGTGCATTCTTTTTAAACATTTTTGAGAGTTTTGAAGTATGATGTGAAATGTTGGGGATAAAGTCTCTGATATAATTTAAAATGCCTAGGAACTGTTGAATCTGCTTGGTAGTGAAATTCTTTTCAGGGAATTTTGGCAATTCTTCTACAAGATGTGGTTGAGGAGAATACTTTCCTTTGGAGAATTTCATCCCAAGGAACTTTATCTCTGTAGTTCCTATTTGAGACTTTGAAGATGAGAGCATGAGGCCATATTGGTGGCATAATTGGTAGAATTTTTCTAATAATTCTTGATGGCTTTTCTCATCTGGGGAAAATAGGAGGATATCATCTATATAGATCAGTGAGGAGGTTAAAATGGGCTCAAAAATTCGGGTCATAGCCTTTTGGAATAGTGAAGGTGCGACTTTTAGCCCAAAAGGTAAAGCAGTCCATTGGAAATGAGCATTGGGTATGCAGAATGCAGTTTTGGGCCTGTCTTTTTGGTTCTAGCCCAAGTTGCCAAAAACCTGACTTCATGTCAAATTTTGAAAAGATAAAAGCATTTGTGATATACGAATAGAGGGTATATATCTTGGGTAAAGGAAACTTATCATCTTTGAGAAATAGGTTTAATGGCCTATAGTCGATGACAAGTCTTTTTTTCCTCTGATCTCTTCTGATCTTTTCTCCACATAAAAAGTCTGACATGCCCAATCAGAATTTGTTGGTTCAATAAGTCCTTGCTTCAAGAGTTTTTGACATTCTTCAAATGTGGCATTTCTGTCACTTGGACTCATTCCAGAGTGGATGGCTTTGGTTGGATTTATATCTTCATTCAATTTGAAAGGTAATTGAACAAAAAATTCCTCATTCTTCCAGAGTGGTTTTGGGTGTTGGAATAGATCATGGCTATCTGCACACATCTTTGAAAGTTTTTCTTTGAATTCTTCATACTCAGGGGGTGTTTCTAATAAGTTGAAAATTCTCATTAGAGGACTGAACGGTTTAAAATGACTTTTGTATCTTATTTCGTTCGGAAGCAATTTCATTCCTCTGATCTGAGTATAAACATCCATTCTGATGAGTATGTCTTTTCCTAGGAGGTCTATTCCTATGACTTTTGTGTAGATGGTACAATTTGGAAAAAATCTTATTCCGATGTTCTTCTTGGTCATTAGTTCAGTCGTAAAGACACCTCCACTTACTGCTTTGAACTGGAACTCTCTTTGTTCCCAAAATTCTGGGTGAAGAATTTTAGGATTCATCATGATCCTGGAAGCTCCAGTATCTATAAACGCTATTGCCTTTATCGGGATTTCATATTTTGCGGGTAAGATGTGAACTTCTATGTTTGGCACTAGGGGTCTAGAGATAAGAGATTGCTCTTCTACCTTTGTTATTTCATCAAAAGAGAGGATGGGAAAATGGTGTTGACAATTTTCTTCATCATCACTGGATTCATCTGGTTCTTCTTCTCCTGAGCTATCATCTCCTGAGACATCAATGCCAAAAACAGTTTCTGTATCTGGATATTCTTGTTCACTGTAGAGTGACTCCACATCTTCTGTGATCTGTAGAGTCTGAATAAGTCTTGCAGATTTTTCTGTTTTATTTGGGCAGGATTTTACGAAGTGACCTGGTTTTCCACAGATGAAACACTTTGTGCCTTTTCTCTTTCCTTGAAAGGATTTGGGCTTGAAAAACTTTACCTTTCTTTTTCCCTTGAATCTTTTCTTGTGCTTGGAGTGTTTCATGAAGCTCCTTCCTTTTGAAAAGGACTTGTTTTTGCAGGAGCAGTCCTTTTTCTTACATTTTATCTCTAAGTACTTTTTCTTGCATGTTTTGGAGTATCTTTTTTGATTTTTCATGATTCCTTCAAGGAGCTGTTGTTGGTTGCATAATTTGTCTAATGCAACAATGCATGTCTGATGAATTTCTCCAAGCGTCAGCTGAGTAATTTCTTTGTTCTGCATGTTTAGCATTTTGTATATTTCTCCTTGGATTTCCTCAGAAAGTGAACTTACATATGTATTTTTCAAACTTGGATCATTGTAGCCATTCAACTGGTAAAACCTTTGTTGCATCCTTTGGAAATGACGTTCAATGTCCCTGAGTTTTAAAGAACAACACTTCATCTCAAAATATTCCTTTCGGATCTCTTTGTTCACTATATCAACATTTCCGATGAATTGCAGAGATTACTACATCCATGCTTTCAAATCGATGGAGCTGGTCTTGATTTACTGTTCCTATGCTTTGGTACCATTCTTTCAGGGTTCCGGTCATCCAGGCGCAAAATTCTTCGATGACTCGGTATCTGTCAGCATCTGGATCTATCATTTTTGCATCCATCCATGCTTTGAAATCAAGAAGCTTTTTTCTCCATTGTGCTGGTGGGATATCATCCAATGAGAATAGTGGTGTCCCAACAATTCTTTGTGGCGGAGTGTTTACCTCCTGTGAGTGCAATCCAGAGGTGGATGCTCCGAGGCTTTCTTCATGGGACACCATGAATATTTTTGATAGATTTGCAAATTCTTTTTCAGAATTATTTTCTAATGAGGCTTCTGTGTCTTCTAGTTCTGAAATTTCTGAGGCTTCCTCATATTCTTCCTTTGAGTTTTTTGCAACAACAATTTCTTCCTTGAGTGTCACCATCAGCTGTGATAATGACTTTTCTTTAGGAGCTATTTCTTCTTGAGGGGTAATATGAGAAACGACCACTACTTTTTCTTTGTTTTTTCTTCCAAAAATGGTGGTTTGTTCTGGCAAATTTGGTGGCAGGAAAGGTGGTTTTACAGGATGTTGTATCACTATATTTGTAAGAAGCTTTTGTGGTGAAATGGGGAATGGTGAGTATATATTTTCAGGAGGAGAAGGTTTTGCAATTGTTTTCACGTACTCCTCAATCTCAGAGACTTGCTTTCTGAGTGTTTGCAATTCTTGTTCCTTTCTGGTGCTTTCATGAAAACTTCTCTCAACAGTTTTCTCCATTTCTTTTTCCAAAACTTCAATTTTTTGTTTTGTCTCAGAATAAGATTTCTGGACTTTTTCAGACATTTGGTTCAGTTGGTACTGGAAAGTTTCTGTTAGCTTGTCGACCTTTCTTTCAATAACCCTTAAAAGGTTATTCTGGGATAATGAGTTTGTGGTTTGCCAATTCAAAACTTCTTCTGCCTAGGTAGACGGTTTATATGTTCCATCTAGGAGGACCTCTGTAGGTTGGATAAAAGGTTTTATGGAAACCCTTTTTTCAACATCAAATTTTCTTTCTAGAGGAGGGAACTCCTCATCTGTGAACATCATGCAAGGAATTGCTAGTCTTTTTTTTTTCTTTAAAAAGGTTCGAGCAATTCTTTGAAGGGGGGCAGGTTATCAGATTTGCTTCTGCCGGTGGAGGCAGATATCCTTCTTTTCTGAGGGTTCTGAGTCCTTCTTCGTAGATGGGCAGAGGTTCTGCTGGTCTCCTGATTCCTACCCACAGACTGTTGTCAGGGTCAAATCTTCTGGTTGGATTGGGAGGTGGTTTACACCTCTTCTTCTTTTTAAGATCATCCTCATTGTCAGAATCTGAAAAAGATTCTGAGTCCGAGTTGTGATCGCAATCTGGTTCACACATAGATGAATCTACATCCCATAAGAAATGTCCGTTTAACTTATCTGAAAAAATGGCTTGTCCGTTGTGGTGGAACGAGTGAACTGGAATCTTTTTTTCTTTGTCTCCCAATGTTATCATCATCGTGTGAAAAACTGGAGGAGGATTCTTGGTATCCCCTTCATCTTTCCATCTGAAAGTGGTTTTGACGCTTCCATCAACAAAATTTCTTCTAAAAGTAGCTTTTGTGGCCACTATCTGTTATTCTTTTTTCTTGAAGTTCTCATAATTGCTTATCCATTCAGTAGGAATAAGCCTTTTGAGTTCTTCCCTTGGTATTTGTCTGGGGACCTAGACTATAGTTGGAGTTTCTTGATCTTCTGCGGCTAAGACCATGAGGGCGTTACCTTCAAATTCTTTTTCTCCAGGAAGATCAAAACAATGATCTTGTATCCTGTAGACGATTTGGTAGTGTAAGGTGGCTGAAAGGGCAGCTTCATCTTGTGGTGCTCCCACAAGTTGTACCTGTACTTTGAATCTGTTGGGAAGAGTTGGATCCCTCAGTTGTACATTGAAGTTGGGAAAGATTGTAAGGACAACACTTCCAACGTTCAGTGTTGTCAAAACTATTCTTATCACAGCTTGCTCATATCGTTGGTATGTAGAGTCTATTAGTGTAACTCTAGCGTTGACCAGGAGTCATTTTCTTCCGTGAAGGGTCAGCATTAGCCTAACGGCTCCAAGATGGAGGGCTACGTAGTTAAGAGCCTTCCATTGTTTGATCAATTCTTTGCTGATTTCCAGATCTACATACTGTTCTGCACTAGTAGCATGCAGTGCTACTTGATCCATTTGAGAGCTTTGGATGTATTCTCGACATCCTTTTCTTGGTGTAGAGATCAGTTTCTTAATGGAAGAGATCCATGGGAAATCTGATTTGTTTCGTCGGGAGACATTATAGGGACTAAGAAGAGGAGGTAAGGAGTGTTCGATCTAGGATTCTTCTGGAATATGTTGGAATTCTATGAGATTTCCTTATTTTTGAGGAAAGGGTCTTCTTACAGGAGTCAGGAATAGTGATTTTTGAGGAAAGGGTTATAGTGTTATTTGAAGAAGATGGTTGATCCATGATAAAGAGTTTCTCTCTCTCTCATCTACTCACTCTTTTCTATATAATGTACCCAAATTTTCAGAAAGAAGTATTTCTGGCTAGATTTTCATTTAGGCTCTGATACCATTCGGTTTTTCCACTCAATACATATACTATTCATAGTATCTATTGCTACTTTTTCAGCTTATATATATATATTATCTTTGAAAAGAATGAAACATTTCTAAAGTTATGAAGAACTCCCAATATAAAAAAAAAAAAGAGAAAACAAAATTTCACATTTTTTTATTAATAATAAGAATCATACTTATTTAGAATCTTATTAAATTTTATAATCCATAATCTTAAAAAATCTAAAGATTTTGCTCATGTAACTACGATAAATCATTTGGTGATAAAAGAAAGTCTTACAGAGGTGTCATTTGAGAGAGAGAAAAATAGAATATGAAAATTTTCATTTTCTTATAAATTAAAATGTATTACAGTTTATAAGGAACTATGTTTTAAAAACAATAAATAATTAATAAAATTATGAATATTTGATATTGCAAAAATTTAATTGGGTCTTAATATATTATTTCTATTTTTTTCTCTTATATTAAGTTTTTTTTTGCTGGTTACTTTTTCGTTTTTTTAAATTTTCATTTTATATTATCTTTTGCCTTTATCCATATATTTATATTTCAATCAGAGCGGTATTACTAGTATCTTTAGTTATATATTATTTGAATCATATTTCCTTTTCTTTATTAAAATCATTAAACATTAAAAAATTGGAAGTTAGACTTATTAAATGTGAAATGAGCTCCACTCAATTTTACAAATTTCAATCAATTTAAACCAAAAATAACCTTTTTTTATATAAAAAAAATATAATGTTTATTTCTGTGTTCAATTTATTTTTCGTTTAAGAAAATGTCATTATAAAGAAGCAATGTTTTCTAAAAAAAAATTGTTGCTATATTTCGTGTAGAATAATGTCCATGAAAATAAAATAAGAATATAACTTTTATGAATTAACAAAAAGTATTAGACCATGAAAATATCACATTAGTTTTATTAAATCATTTAATTTCTCGTAAAATCATTAAAGATACGTTTTGTTCCGAGTTTAAAAAAAGTATTAATATATCATAAATATCACAATAATTTTATTGAATAATTTAATATGATAACTGATTAAAGTTTTTATTAAATATACCAAGTTAATAGCAATTAAAAATGTTTATATAAACATTTTCAAAATTATTTATTACCAATCAAATAATTTTTAATCATGCCTAAAGCTTAGGGTTCAGAGCATGTGTGATGTCGTGTATCTTAAATTGTCTACCAATTCAAAATCACTATTCATATCATATGATTTTTAAAATAATTATTTTGAATTGCATGATAGTGTATTTCACACAGTTATTACGTAGTCTATTATTTTTTTTTTTAAAAGAACTTGAAATAAATTACTGTCATTTCTCTTTAAATATATCTGAAAAATTCTCTTTAAATATTAGGTACGATTAATTGTGACCGAAGATTACTCCATTTTTTTATGCTGCAATCTAACAGTGCTGAACTGTCAATATTATATTCATTACCAAAAAACGTGTATTTTAAATAAATGAAATTATTGGAATGGTTTAGAAAAAAGTCAACCAAATTTTTGAATTAAAATAGAAAATTGGAAACTATAGAACTCTGCCACAGCATGCTTTCAAATTTGTCAAAGAATCTGCTTATCGTTGGTCGGCTGCTATATTCAAAGTCCATGACCTAAATCTTCCCTTTCAAATTCTTTACTTCTTTCCTTTTCCTTACACTTTACCCTGTTGCCACCGTTTGTCCTCTAATAAATTATCTTGCTCCGAGTTGATGATGACACATTTGTTCATGGAGAATAACGATCCTGAATCATGGAGTTCTGCTCCTATCTACCAGTCTCAATGGCTTCAAACAACCATATCAGGTTCTATCTATCTCAGTCACTCATATGCACATACACATGCATGCTTGCTGAGGTGTAAAAATTCTATTTTGCATACTAAATATATGTGCAACTAGTATTTCCATTTTTTAACAACTTGTTGGCTTTGTTTGACTCAACTTTGTGAATTGAAAGCATATTATAAAGTTGTAAACAATGAAGTTGACTACAGAAAGAGGGAGGGAATGATATGAATTAAGGCTAGAAAAAGGCAGATAAAGTCGGTTTTATATACTCGATTAAAAACTGTCCATTCAGAAAAGGTCATCAAAGGTTCAATAAGAGTACCTGAGATATATATTGCAAAATAACTATCAAGCAGTAATATAATCTGTACACAAAAAATGTGATGTATGAGACATTCCAAGCCCTTAAGCAGTATTGTAGCCAGTAGTAGAGAGTGAAAGGGATAAAAAATGCTGCAATTGTACATTCAAGTTCTGTTATATATTAATAAGGTTTCCTAATTGCTAATTAGGCATTTTTAGCCCTTAAAATCCCTTATCCTTCTTCATAGGGACATCCCTCTTATCCACAATTCCGGGTTTAAAATCTGGGATGTCTGCCTTATTTGTTGCCTGTAGGAGTTGCTCAGAGTCTGAACAAACATTATTGGAATATTCATAAGGTCTTAACCTAGTTATGGTGCATTTTACACTCACAAACACCTGAATTTTAATCAATTTTTAGATTTGGATGAGAAATTGGATGCTATGAAGACCATTTTAGACGGTGACGATTCTCCAAAAGAACTCATGCATCGCAAATGGAGAGAAGACCTCATAGAGATGCTTGAAGATTTTGGCCAATCTTACCGTGTATTAGCCATAGCATATAACCAACTGAAGTTCAAAACGTCTCAGGGTACCTTTCAATCTGGATCTTTATCATCTTCTGGTACATCAAAAACTATTTGTTATATCTGCAATAAAAGAACAACAGGTAAATTGAAAGATAAAAATCTCAAGGAGGTCTGGAACCACCAACCAAAATATTCATTGGAGCATTCCACTATCAAATTTGATCGTAGTAACCTTGGTTTTGATCTTTCAAACAAGCAAGGAGATGGATGTTCCTTGGAGCACTCCAATATCAAATTTGATCGTAGTATCCTTGGTTTTGATCTTTCAAACAAGCAAGGAGATGAATGCCATGAATTGTTATCAGCAGGGACATGCAACAAGAAATTAAACCCAGAACGCAGCGACATTCAAATGGAGGACAGAATGACAAAATTTTCAACCACTGAAGATGCTTTTGAGAAGATTGGTGATTCGGAATTAAATCAGAGAACTGAAGATCCTCCAATGATCAGTTTCAAATGTGACAATTTGTGGTCGACTCTAATGTATCAAACAAAACTTACACAGGACAATCTGCACCAGTTGGTAGAGCTGGTCCAAAGAAATGATGAAAAAAGAGAAACCATCAAAAGGCTTCGGCTAAAGGTGGAAACTTTGAAGAGTGAGAATAAGGCCCTCCGGATTTCTTTAACCCACTCCAATGCTGATTCAGAATGTGATCAACCACAGATATCAAGAGAAGGAGTAAGATCTCCAAGCACGCACTTCAAAATCTAGTATTCTACACAAGCAATCGACATTTACAAATAATTCGTGCAGAACATTGTTATGATATACTTTGTCCACTAGTAACCAATAGAGCATTTGTACCGACGCTACTATAGGTGCAACTTTACATGTCTTGATTGAGACATGTAGTAAAAACAGTTATCATACGTTATTTGCAGTTGGTTCTATGGTGATCTCATGGTGGTACCATAACATAGTACATTCAAACTGGGAATTAGCCATCTAAAAGACCAGTGGCTTTTTTTTCCATTATCCTAATAACTGGATCTAATTGATCCACTGTTTACTCCAAAATCAAATTAAACAGTGTTCAAGATAGATATGCACTTTCATAGCTGCATGTCTCTGACGAGTAAGATGAAGAATAACGCTCAACCTACACCATAGATTTTGGCTACCTTTATTTCAGTTGCTGTCACCAATAGTCCCCACATGAACACATGCCATCCTTAAAATGATGAAACCGCTTAGAATCTCTGACAACAATTTCTCGATTTACTACTTTTGAAATAAATTTAATTGCAATGTGGCAATCACCACAAATTCTAAGATTTTTTATGATATGGATTATTGACCCAGGAACTGAATTCATGATTCCAAAGCAAACAGCTAGTTTCTCACTATGAACTTTTAGAACCATTCCTTTCTCTTCCTCATCAACATCGTGAAGAACTGAGGTCAAATTTGGTATATACCCAAGTTCTTGCAGCTTGACATTTAATTTTTCTAGGTATTCATAAATCTTCTCATGTTGAGGATGCTCTTTGTCTCCAACTAAGAATACATGTATCCTACCTTTGAGCTCCACTACACTAAATCCAGGGGTTTTAAGCAATCCACGACTCTTCATCAATATCCTCATCCTTTCAACTTCATCCCACCTTCCAGCATCAGCATAAATATTGGAGAGTAGAACATAGTACCCACAACTACTTGGATCTAACTGAAATAGTTTTCTAGCAGAGATCTCCCCAAGTTCCACATTCTTATGAATCCTACAAGCCCCAAGAAGGGAACCCCAGATTATAAAATCAGGTTTCACATTCATTTCCTGGATCAAACCATAAGCCTCCTTAAGATAGCCAGCACGCCCGAGGAGATCAACCATGCATGAATAATGCTCAATCCCAGGTTCAACATTAAATTCACCTTTCATTCTATTAAACCAGTGCCAGCCTTCTTGTAACAAACCAGCATGGCTGCATGCAGCTAAAACTGACACAAAAGTAATGTAATTCGGCTTGTATCCAGACCTTATCATCTCATAGAAGACTTCCATAGCCTCGTTTGCACGGCCATGCATTCCATAACCAGCAACCATAGCAGTCCATGACTTAACATTCTTCACTTTCATGCGATCAAATGCCTTCCTAGCCATCTCAACTCTCCCACATTTGCAGTACATATCCACTATAGATGTACCTACAACCACACTGTCCTCCAAATCCATCTTTATAACCTATAGTACAAGAAAACGAGCTAGTCAGACCAGCAAACACCTAGGCACTTGCTAATTATTCCATACATAAATACAATATTATGACCAAAAATAAGAACAAAGTTAAACTAAAATTTGGAACCTAAACCTGGACAGTTTACACCACGTTTCCATTTTGGTCCTTACTAAATGAAGAAAAACTCATAATTTTGGTTTATACAAAAAGACATATATCCACTCTTACTCATCATAGTTTCAAGGATGTACAATTTTAGTTCCTATAAAAATTTAATTTCATTTGATCTTTCAAATTTTCAAAACAAACCATTTTAGTTTACTATTGACATGTTATCTAATTGTTAACAAAAATTCTGACGCATGGTTAGTGAAAAAGTGTTACTTACTTATTCGCATAGGATATTAATAGTAAGGTCTAAAATCTGTTATCACTAACAGACACATCAATATTTTTTGTCAGAATTAGATGACATATTAACTTTAGACAAAAATTGCTCAATTCTGAAACACCGAACGTTCAAGTAAATTTTAATAACTAAAGTTGCACAATCATAAAACCATGGAGCCCAAGAGTCACTTTAAGCAAAAAAAAAAAAAAAAAAAAAAAAAAAAAAAAAA
>Ga0209700_104096_pt1 | contig 26794 bp, 13 predicted proteins | sample SiratroredBW_FD_187528 | JGI IMG/M metagenome (GOLD analysis project Ga0209700, IMG submission 187528) | Root nodule microbial communities of legume samples collected from California, USA - Siratro red BW (SPAdes) (version 2) | ecosystem: Host-associated > Plants > Roots > Nodule | place: USA... | reverse complement strand
TAATAATAATTATTATTATTATTAACATTAATATTTTATTATTATTATTATTGTGAATATTTTACTAATATTATTAATAACATTATTAATATTATTATTATTGATATTATTACTATTAATATTATTATTAATAGGTTAACTAATATTAATAATAATAATAATAATAATAATATAATAATAATAATAATAATAATAATAATATAATAATAATAATAATAATAATAATAACAAAGTTTTTCTGACATAGTCGAATAGAAAATATAATAATATAACAAATGGAGTTCGAGGAATCTTCAGTGTATGGAGAAAAAGAAAATTAAGTATGAAGATTCACAATGAGGAAATATGTATGTGTGAAAGCAATCTTGATAGAATAGAACATATAAATCTCAATCATTGATATTTATTCCCCATTATTAATATTATTATTAACTGTATTAATATTATTAATATAATAATAATAATAATAATAATAATAATTATTATTATTATTATTATTACTATTATTATTATTATTACATTATTTAATATTAATAATGTTGTATTAGTCGTATAGGTAATGGAAGTAGTTTCTAACCTACATATCACCTTAGTTACTCGTGTAATTGATGGAGTATAACAATACTACATTAGTTACACTAGTAAATGATATAGTTCGATATATTTACATATCACATAATTACCTATTTAATTGATGTAGTATACTAATACTACATTATTTACAAGAGTAAATGATGTACTTTGATACTTATGTGTCACATAATAAATAATTTAATATCAAAATATTACATTAGTTTAAATAATAATCAATGTAATATCTCAATGATGTAGAGAATGTATCCAAAATAAAAGAAAAAAGTGTGACTTTACTTATTGTTATAATAGTTGCATGCTAATACATGTAGTTTTTTAATGTAGAAAAATGTGTCTTAACACTCCGTGATTTGGAGTGTCGGTTAGAAATAATTAATGATTCTTCATTTCTAATGTTCATTCACTCCAAACATGAAAAAAAAAGTAACTTTCTCGTTCTAAATCTTATTATCATCACCTATTCAATTTGAGAATACTACAATTTATATTCATATGGATTGAATAACTAAAGTTTAAATGAGACATGCTCATTATTAAAAATCTTAAGACTAAAATAATGTGATAATTCACTCTATAAAACTCATAAGGTAACTTTATAACAAAACTATTAAATTATGCTCGTTTTCTTAATTTTATGGATAGTTTAAAATATATTTTGATATTTTATCCTAATTAATTATAAAAAAAGTATAACAAATTTTTGGGCAGATTTTGATGTATTATATAAAATTAATGTTTTATTGAAATTTAATATATAATTTCATTAATGATGATGTTTTAGTTTTTCTATTATCAATAAAAAAATTACAATAAATACAAAATAGGATATTTTAACTCTTAAAAAAAATAAAGGTTCATTTTTTTCTCATAACATAATCTCATCTGAATTATGTTTGCCAAAATATGATTATTTCAAGAATCTAAAATAAGAAATCTTATATAATTGCAGTCCTCAATGACATTAATTTGGCATGATAAGTATTTAACTTATGGGTCAAAAATACCTTGCTTCTACAATACCTCATCTCATGACTACTTCTTGGTCATAAAGGCCTTTTGATTAACCCTTTTCTGTTCATTCTAAGATATATCATTATTATATATGGTTGAATGCTACAAATACTGTGTGATTTCTACCTGCAATGTAATCTTCTTTGCAATTCAAAAATTAAAAGTAATTTAAAGTGGTTTGTTAATTTCCTCGTTCAAGTTCTGTTGTCCATTATCCATCTTAATAAATAATTTGCATGGTTGTCGCACTTTGAACAATTTGTAACCATATATGCTTCGTAAACCTTAGCTGGTACTTGCATATACTAAACACACAACCTTTCCCACCAACCTTCTAGAAACAACAATGCATAACAAAACAAAAACATTTATTCCTAATAAAGACTATGAATCAGAACACATAGTGCAAATGTTTACTCATGAACAAGAGCAAACAACAATGTGTGCAACAATTAGTTATCTATGTATAACAACAAAACTTTGATTCAAGAAGTTTAGTTCTCAATATAAGTTCGCTCCAATTATACCATCTCTCTTTCTAGGATCTGCACTTAACCTAGTTAATATCCTCTAGCATTTTATGGCTTTGTCTTTTGTCTGTTAAGCAGATTTTATAATCATCATATTTTGAAATCATTGATCTAAAACAAGTTATTGACCTTAAGCACCAATCGAAATATGTAAACTTAGCTTTTTTATATTTTCCTCTTATCCAAGTCCAAGTCTTAATTTGTACTAGAGCAAAAACTTTATTTACATCGTGTTTCTAGTTCCTGAAAAATACATTATTTTTATGTGACCAAAAAGTCTAAATGGTAGCCATCCACACAATACTCTATATAATATTATTTTTCCAACTTATTCTTACTTTCAAGGAAACATTCCTTAGGTAATTTATGATGTACCGATTTTACAGCTATCCACAAGTCACATGTTTTCTAAATTTCGCTTACATCCCTATATGTAAAAAAAAGGTGACTTACAATTTCTTTTGTTGTCTCACACAAAAGACACCTGCCAACACTCACTTGAACTCATTTTTTTAATGAAGTTATCTAATGTAGCCACTTTATTATATAACCCTCCAAGAACAAAATTATGTAGTAAGTGGAGTCTTAGTTTTCCAAAATTCATTATATATAACCTCCTTCTCCTCACTAGAACTATTACCTATTCTATTATACACAAATCTCACTATGTAAACTTATTTTTCCTCTCCTTTCCAAATCCAAACATCCTCCTTTTCTTTATGCATCTTACACCCCTGAATCAGGTGGTTGAACTCATCTACCATTGATTTTTCTCATTTAAACCAATTTTTTCTTCATACTAGGTTCCACTTCCATTGATTATCTTTCCATTGTCCAACTTCCTCTACCTTAAAGCCTATTTAATTAGAAGTGACAATTAACCTAATGTGTTTTTATTTTAGTGTAATATCTCCTATCCATATATCCTCCCAAAACAGAATTTGATTTCCTTTGCCAATTTTCTAGTTAATTGTTGAGCCATTCACCTTTATCCCCATACCCGTATACATTCCTCAAGTCGCTCCACCACCTAGATTTGTTTGATCGCTCATTCAAGTTATTTAAACTTCTCCATGACCCATACTTAGACAATAAAATGTTCCTCCACAATCCCTTCTCTTCCTTCCCTAACCTCCACTTCCATTTTTCTAAGAACATCATATTGAAACTTTTCAAATCCTTAATGCCTAAACCTCCTTCCCCTTTGCTTTTACAAATTATTTCCCACTTAACCCACACCATTTTCCTTCCTTATTGCCTCCAACTGGACAAAAATTTCTCTTTGAATCCTAATAATTTGTTGTCTTACTGTCTATGGTATTTTAAAGATTGATGATAAGTATAGAGACATAGCAAAAAGCACATATATAATCGGACTAATCCTTCTAGTCAAGGATGTATATCTTCCATCTAGATAATCTCTTTCTTTATTCTTGATATCATATCCTGCCAAAATTCTTTCCTCCAAGGATTTCCTCATATGGATATTCCTTAGTAAGTGAAAGATAAGGTTATAATTTTGCGGTTTATCAATATTGAATACCTTTGTATGTCTTTAGCTTGCACTCCAATTCCTCCTACCCTACTCCTGTGGAAGTTAACCTTTAGGTCTGATTCTAACTCAAAGCATCTTAGAATACTCTTAAGAGTTATAATCATAGTATCATTTGTCAATTGAAGCATGCTAAGACTAATATCATTATTTCCTGCATTCATTCAATATAAAATGTTTTTCTTTTCTTACCTAACTGCTCTCGACAACCCATTCTACCGCAATAAGAAAGAGAAAATGAGCTAACGATTCTCCTTGCCTAAGACCTTTCTCAACTTTGAATTTATCCATAGAGATATCATTAACTTGAATTGATACAGTTGCAATCTAGAAGCATGCCAATATCCATTTAATCCACTTAGTATACATAATCTCAATCGTCTCATCATAGATGCAAGATACTTTCAATTGACTGTGTCATATGCCTTTTCAAAGTCTATCTTTGTTATTATACACTCCTTTAATATGTTTTGCTTCATCTATAACTTCATTTGCAACCACCACATGGTCCATATCCTTCTCACCTATAAGAAGGCTAATTGGTTAACATCAATAACTTTGTCTAGCACATTTTTCAAACTCCTTGCCAAAATTTTTTATATTACTTTATACACGCAGTCTACTAGAGATATTGACCCATACTCATCTAGCCTGTATGGATTGTCTACTTTAGGTATACGATAGATGAATGATGCATTAGTTCCTTTAGGTCATTTACCAAACTTATGAAAATTCTATATTGCACGCAGGATGTCCTCCTTCACTGTGTACCAAGTTTGTTTTTGAAAATTAAAATTAAACCCATCGAGTCCTACGTTCTAACTACCCTCACTCTCCTAAAATGTCTCTTTCACCTATTCTTTTGTTATTAACTTAGTCATTTGTTATTAACTTAGTGAGCCCTAAATTATCCTCTTCATCTATCTTACAAAAATTTATATTGTCCAATTTGACCTTAACCCTGACTTCCTCACTAAACCTATCTTGAAATACTCTTTTTTATCTCTTTTTTTATTCTTTTTCTTTTTGAACGGCGAAGAATAAAATTAATGAAAATTACAAAAAAAATTAAAATTACCGACGAGATAAATTCATCGGAAACATTCAAAATCTGTCGTATTTACCGACGAATTTTCGACGGAAACAAAATCCATCAGTAAATTGGTTGTATATAAATTTACTGACTGATTTTTTAAATCAGTCGGTAATTACAGACGAATTTAGCTGTCTGTAAATTTGTCGATAAATCGATAAATATTAATTTTATATAAATATTAATATTTGTAATTAGCGAATAATTAAACTCGTCGGTAAATCTGTCAGTAGTTAGCCAGAGGTGACATCGTCGATCAAAATCATCAGTAATTAGCAATAGATAAAATTCTTTCGATAAAATTCAGTCACTAATTTAGCTGTCTGTAAATTTGTCGATAAATCGATAAATATTAATTTTATATAAATATTAATATCTGTAATTAGCGAATAATTAAACTCGTCGGTAAATCTGTCAGTAGTTAGCCAGAGGTGACATCGTCGATAAAAATCATCAGTAATTAGCAATAGATAAAATTCTTTCGATAAAGTTCAGTCACTAATTTAATTTTTTTCTTGTAATAAAAATTATTTTAAGAATTCTCCAATTTTATTACAGAATTTCTTCCATTATTCTACTTTGCACCATTTTAAATCGAATTAAGATGCTTTAGGTAAACTTATTAAAATTATGCCTTGGCACTACACTAATTTTCCTCATAATATGCTTTAGGTAAACTTATTAAAATTATGCCCTTGCCACAGAACACTAATTTTCCTCATAATAGGCTAATATTTTGCATTAATATCAAATAGAATGGACGAGGATGCATACAAATTGCATGTAAAATAATGTTGTATAAATATAAAATGTCCAAACTAAACAGCAATGCAACATAGCAAACCTGTATGTCCAAAATACAATATAAGAAATAAACAATTCAATGCTTAATGGATCATGCACACGCTCATGCATGGGCAATATTAGTAAACAAAAATATGTTATGTATACGTTTAAAGCATAATAAATCGCAAAGCCAAAGATGACAACAGAGAGATCACATTTCTTAAAGATAAGGGAACATTATAAAACTTAACTTCTCTCCATCAAAACAGAGCACAACAGTCTTTGGAATTTGAGAACTGCACAACATTTTACTTATAATTCGGGAACATCTAACATAGATTACTTAATTAAATAATCAAATATTGGTTGAAATCGTAAAATCCCATTAGAAGAAATCTTAAAATACCTGCCACTTGCGATTAACTATTCTCTTTTTTTATCAGCAAAAAATAGCATACAGGAGTATTAGATAAGGTTACCCTAAGATTTATCAGTCTCTAACGAATACCCTAAGAGTTTGTGCCTAAACTAATGAACAGTGAAGAGTGACAAACAAGGCTCTGCAGAAAAGGTTAAGTTTTGAAAAGAGAAAAAGATGCTTAATCGGTTGAACCAAATTGCGTATAGTAGACAGATATGGGCGTCATGTGTAGCTCATTTTCACTCTGTTATAGCCAAAAACGATCGTAGTATTTAAAATACAATTATTGACCCATCTTCTCTCAGTTTATATCACCGGAAAGCAAGTGGTCAATTGTTCAAGGGTGATGAAGAAGAAAGAAAGGTAGCTGCTGACGAAACACAGTCAAGTAACGGTGGTGATTTATTTTTGCGTTTGATGAATAATATTGTGACTGATGCTGATGGTAGTGTAACAATGACACAGGTTGTAATTCACGTACGTTATATGTTGAAAACCTATTATTTTCTTATTCTTACTTTGTCTGAATTCCTTCTTCACTTCATTTACAAATATTTTATATTTTATTTCAATTATTTCTTTCGTTTTATTTTGATGGGTTATCATGTCAAATTGTCAAAAAATAGCCAGTGATATTTGGCTTTTTTAAATCATTTTTCAAAAATGGACTAACTCATTTCACCCTGTTTTTTTGACGGTATGCAATAAGGCAAATATTTTAATTTAGGAGTGTCCAAAATTCACCAAACTATTTTATACTTCCAAATCAATTGAAAAAAAAAAAAAAACTAATAATACAAAAACTGAAACTGAGGAAACATATGTAACCTAATTTTGAGAAACCACTATCTTTTCTAACCTAATTTTAGTGTTCAACACAATACTCGAGGGTTTACCTATGGCAGCTTAGTGAGGTAGCTTATAGTGTGCACTCTCTCGTTACCCAAACTATCTGAACTAGAACATTGACATTAATCGTTACTATTGAAGTCTAGCAGCTAGAATTCCAATCGAAAATACTATAGAATAGGTGACAATGATCACTTAGGTACTACAATATTGATGTTTCCCAAGGCTATGCATGCACTATCCTATTAATTATTCTCAAGTACTGCCATGCTTTCCTGTTACTGAATAATATTTAATGTCTAAAAATCTCATAAAGTCTTTTAAATTGTGTTATTGATATTAAAGTACTAACCAATGAGTGAAACCTTAAGTAATAAGTTTGAGTTACCTAGTTGAGAAATCTATCCTAGGTTAGCAGTTTAAGCATGTCGAAGTACTCTATTGGAATGAAGTAGATTAGGAGCATTCGCATTTTCCACACATTTTGAAAGTATGATATATATATATTTATATATAACATTTTCTTAATGTGAATACGTGGAAAATTTACTGAAAATATTTGGATCCTTGGGAGAGAGGCTCTCAGTATTTTAAAAGGGCAAAAGGTACATAAAATACATGGTAAGGGTGACTTGGATATTATGTTAAAATTAACTAAGTAATTAATAGTGCAACATGTTTTTTAAAATATTAAAGAAAATAATATAAAACTTCTTGCTTTATCAGAGGTCCATTTGATGTTATTTTTTCTTCATACGAATTCTCATGCATTGGCTTCATATATAGAAAACTACTAAGAGAGGGGGAAAAAACAAGGAAGCAAGAAGGTGGAGGGTGAGGAAGAGAGACAGAGTATGATGTATGTATGAAACATAGGAGAATGTCAAATTGAAAGGCACAAAATAAATGCTATTTTTTACACGAGCAACTTTTTTCCAAGTTGCATGTTACCATCCATCACATTTTTCTTATTTTCATGTTTCGGGGTCCTACCCTACATATTCCTTTATTGTATTTAAAAAAAAAAAAAAATTCTTGTTGCGGTGGTTGCCCAAGCCAAACATGAAAGAGAAAGGGATAAAAGTAAGATAAAGAGAGAGCTGGGTATGTATGTATCTATGTGTAGTCTCAAGAGAAGGATTAGAGAGAGAGAGAGAGAGAGAGGTTAATTTTGGCCATGGTCCATGGTTGTTTCAGAGGTGCTTTTCCATGGAGATTTTAAGGTCAGAGGTCGTAGTTGTGGATGTGGGCGTGCGCCCTTACTCTTCTAAGATGCCCACAACGTCCAACCCTGTGGGACCCTTAAGTGATACCCGCATACACGTGGCCCCCACACTCATTTTTCCCTCAACAGTTAAACTCTCTCTTCCTCCATCTTTCTTGGTAGGTGGCACTTCTCCCACCCTAGTAAAACTAACCCCACACATTTTCATTATATTATAAACAACATACCCAATTGGTTATTGGTGTCTGGTGTCCCTTCAACCTTTAAAACAAACAAATCCATTTTTTTCTCTCTTCCTTTATTTTTTTTTTACCTTTATTTCTTTAATACAATTAATTCTCTCTGTATGCTTTGGTCCTTTCTGTCCCACAGCACATATATATAGTCTCCCTTTACATACTCATTCCAGTACACTCACACACCACCTCATTATATCTTTCTTTCCTATCCTTCCTTCTAGTCTACCCATTTGAATGCCTTCTCTCTCTCTTCCATTTGGGTCCCCGCTCAATCTACAACCATTCTCTACCTAGCTTCTCTTCTTCCTAGCTAGCAGCTACCAACGATCACTCTCTTGCTTAACCACCTGAATGCCGGAAAACATGAGCATATCTGTCAATGGACAATCTCAAGTCCCTCCTGGCTTCAGGTTCCATCCAACTGAAGAAGAGCTTCTTCAGTACTACTTGAGGAAGAAGGTCTCTTACGAGAAGATTGACCTCGATGTCATTCGTGATGTTGATCTCAACAAGCTCGAGCCATGGGATATTCAAGGTGTGACACTCTTCACTTTGTCATAGTAAAGGAATCAAAAGTTTTCATGTAGTCTTCACTAATGTCTAGGTGATGCAGTCTTCGAATGTTGTTTTCGTGATATGTTGGCTCGTCACACACACACTCGCTAGCAGTATATAGCTATCTATATCTTTTAGTTTTGGTGTTTAAGGCTGACTAGTCTCTGGTGCTTTTGAATTCTACTAACTTTTTTAGGCTTCTTTATTTTGCGTCTCTCACATGGGGGGTAATGATATGTAGGAATATTCAATATTGCATCAATGAGTCATGCATGACATGAATCACGCCACCATTTTGAGGGGTTTTTTTTCTCTTTCTTCTTTTTGTAGAGAAATGCAAAATAGGAACCACTCCGCAGAATGATTGGTACTTCTTCAGCCACAAAGACAAGAAGTACCCCACAGGAACTCGCACCAATCGCGCCACTGCTGCGGGATTCTGGAAGGCCACTGGCCGTGACAAAGTCATATACAGCAACGGAAAGAGGATTGGCATGAGAAAGACTCTGGTTTTCTACAAAGGAAGAGCCCCACATGGCCAGAAATCTGACTGGATCATGCATGAATACAGACTAGACGACAACACCACCAGCGACACCAATATTGTAAGCATCTCAAACCAAACCAAGCAGTCAGTTAGTTAGTTAGTTATAACTCGTAGTGTTAATTAATACAATTTAAAAATGAGCCTACAATCACAGTTTTTCAACTGCAACGTCAAAACATTTAGACATGTATGCAATGATAGTTGAACTATATATATTATGACATGTGTGTAAGAAGTTAAGTTGTGACATTTGCGGTTTGAATTTAGGTGTCGAATGTGATGGGGGACGGTGGTCAGGAAGAAGGGTGGGTGGTGTGTAGGATATTCAAGAAGAAGAACAACCTGAAAACCCTAGACAGCCCCTTAGGTTCGGGAGAAGGTAGAAGGAGCCACTTGTTCGAGTCGTGCGACGAGGGAGCTTTGGAGCAAATACTTCAGCAAATGGGAAGGGGTTGCAAGGAAGAGAGCAGCTACGAGGGAAGCTACAGCTATGGAAGGTTGGGAAGGGGTTACGAGACAGGTGTGAACAATGACAGGTTCATGAAGTTGCCGAGCCTAGAGAGCCCAAAATCCACGAGCATGGAGAGTCAGCAGAACAACACCAACAACAACAGTAATAATAATGGTGATAATAACAACGAGCAGAACAATAATGGGTACCATCCCATTATTCCAGTAGACATGGGGACGGACAATGAAGGGTCATTCGCAACCCACCAGGTGAGTGGTGGTGACCCCAACATGGTTCATCCAATGGGGGCATCATCAGGTGGTGGAGGCCTCACCAACTGGGCTGCGCTGGACCGTTTGGTTGCCTCTCAGCTCAATGGCCAAACCGAGGCCTCTAGGCACTTCGCATGCTTCAACGACCCCACCATCGCCTACTGCACTACCCACCATGATCTTCCATTGCCCACCCTACGATCCTCATCAAATCCATCATCAACCTCCACCCTCACCAGACCTTCCGCTGCACCCGCATACATCAATTCCGCACACGACTTCACCAGCGAGATTGACCTCTGGAACTTCACCCGCTCCACCTCCGAACCTCTCTGCCACGTCTCCAACACCTCCCTCTAGAGTCCATTCAACCAAACCAAATTAAATAATAATAATAATAATATAAATAATATATATATTTCCCAACCCCACCTCCTTCACCTTTTCCCTCACCCCATGTTCCATTGTTAAATATACAAATAATTAGTCCTTCATCATATTTCATGTTTAATTAGTTCTTCTCTCGAGTCAGAGGATTATTATTGCAGACTCTTGAACGTGATAATCTTCCTAGTATACATTTTACTTTAATTAGCTTAATTCTGGTTGTTGATTAATTCTCTATTGACAATTGTCTTTTGTAAATCTTTCTTTATACATACATGTTCGTACATACATTTACGAGTTTGATCGAAAAGAATTAACCTAACACGTGTGGAAAATGGAATGGAATTATATAAAGAAGAAAAGGGTGAAGGCATTAGATGGGATGGCATTGTCAACCACGGGTCTTTGCTTAATCACGATGTCTACCATTATTTTATTTTTGTAATTTTTGGTGCATGTTGAAGTTGAACAGTGGTCACGGTGAAGTGTGTGAGCATGATATTTTGGTAATTGTAAGCGCAATTATAAGGAGGGTTACTTTATTTGATCGAGTAAGAAGATGATGATGGATTAGTAGGGTGATGTTTGAAATAATAATAATGATGTGGTGGTGGTGTTTGTGTCACGTGGTTTGTCGGTTTGTTGAAGGAAGGTGCAGAGGCCATGGCTGGGCTTGTCCTCTTGCACCAACACTCTCTAATTACCAAAAGGAAGTGCCCCAGGACATGGGCTCCCCCTGATCATACACATACATTATACATGCATGAGTAGTACAAACAAACGCAATACTTTCACATCCAACGACCTACAGAGAGTGACACCTAAAAAAGCCTCTCCATAGCTCTAGCCAAGTCAAAAGATCAGAATCTCCAAAGCCCTAAAAATTACGTAAGCTTTGCATATTCATTTCGTCACTAATCTCGGGCTAAAGGGTAAAAAAGAAAGGGACTTAGGGACCAGTGCTTTTTCATTTTTCATCAAATGCAAAATACTACTACTACTGTCACATGCTTCTTTTTATCATTCTTTTCAAGAACTGTACTTCAACTCCATAACTCCATGCACAAAACGCCCCAAACAAAAATGTACCAAAATGCTTCTTCTTCTTCCACTATATGCCACACCACGGCACATACGATATCTTAATTTCCTTTTCTCTTTCTAATTTCCTTCTTAGGGAGGAGCCTCCATTTTCAAATTATCAGACGTAAGCCATAGGTAAGGCACTTGTTTGGATTTTGGTCCACTCACTTTCTCTTTCTCTTTCTCTCTTTCACACTTATACGTTCTTGTCGCCTCTGCTTAAAATTTTCCTGCCAGACTAATTCTGGAAAAGGAAGATGAAATTTTTATTTATTTCTTTATGCTCTCCATGAACAGTACTCGTGTCTATCGTTTTCTAACTTATCAGATCATCACGTTAATATCTAACTACGTATAAAGTTGTCTTTCCTCGCATCGATCTCTCTGGATAGACTATGATATATAAACACTAAAATTAACAAGCAAACATAGTAGCTGTTTTCTGAACTTCTTTCTTTAATTAATGAGTTATATTCGTCTTCTACGGGGAATATTGTGAGTTGGAAAGTTCATTAAAGAGTCAAATAACTGGAAGTTCATCATACATAATTGGCAGGGCCCCAGATGGATATTGTTTTCATCAAAGGCTTCGGCACCTTTTTTATTTGAGAAAAACTACATAGTAAATAATAAAAGCTTATAATAGTAATAATATTATAGTATTTATTTTTATAATATAGTATTTGTTGGAGAAGTGACCTACATTTGATGGTGAAAAAATTCGCAGGATAATGATAAGGGTAAGCAATAGATTAAGAAGAGAATGAATTCCGGAATTTAAGGCCATGCCACCAACCACACTACAGGGGGTCTTTACGTTCGTTTATTGGTCGAATTATTTGATAACGACCCAATCATCATCTCAGCTACCCCTAATCTCTGTCTCCCTACTCTCTACAACTTCTTAAATACTGTTTTATTACCAAAAAAAAAAAAATCTCCAATTTTCCTTTTTACTCTTTCGTTTATACAAATATATCATATCTAAATATAAATATTATCTTCAAATTTCCTCATCTTTTTCTACCATACTCTTTTCTTATGGTCTCTCATGTCATTTTAGTTCACAACTGATAAATGTTATGAGTAATCTCTTGCAAAGGTTGGTGACTCGAAGGTATAGTTTTAAAATTTATAACTTCACTTTTTTACTTCATTGAAAAATTAAAATATCAATAAATTTATGTTTTCTCTAAAGACTAAAATTACAATTATTTTAGGATGGAGGAAGTATTTTTTCGAATAACAAAATGAGGACAAAAGTAGAAATGTTATTTTTTTAGGAACTAAAAATAATTATTTTCTAATTTGTAGAAATTGAAAATATATTTAACTCAAATAAAATTATAGTGAGAGAATTAAATGTAATCCATATCTTGCACTTTTAGTCTTTATTAACAAATTTTACAATATGTTAATAAATTCTTACAATTAAAGGAGAAAATTATTGTTTTCACTATTTTTATAAAGTTATTATTTCCTTTATCGTTTCAATATGGCTTCGACTTTGTCATTCTAAAGAATACAACTTAGAGATGTTAAGTATGTTTTATATAATCTTCATATATAACTTCAACATATAGTAAATTAAAATTCCATGCGAGATATATATGTATAATGAATTTAATTAGAATTCATTGTTAACTTACTCATGAGTACTGTAATTGTTCAGTCTAGTTATATTAACGCAGAATTCTGTTATGTCACAGAGTATTGAACACTTGCTCAAGGAATCTTCATTTATTTGATAAGAAAAAAAAATCCAATGATAAAACCAACCAAAAACAAAAGAAATGTCAAGATTAATTTCCTTGGAACAGTACAAATACACATACTTCGTAGCCTAACGATCAATATTCCAAACAAAAATTAAGATTTGATCATTATTCCATAAAAAATATATCTCTCCTTAGACCTCATTTCATTTATCTTCATGATCTTCACTATAATCAATCAACTCATTTTCGACGAATGTAGAAATACATCAAAATGGATTGTCATCATCCTGTCAATATAAAGGTGAAAAAAAAAAATAATACATCACAAGCATACTTCTAATTTCCACACAAAACCAAAATTTCTGAAATTTTAAGACTATACAAGGCTCTTTTAGATGTAAGTTTTTCCCTACATATAAATTTCTTTCAAATTATCTTTTTCAAAAGAAAACCCACGAATCAAGCACATTAATTATTAAAACATCACACAACAATCATAGTTAAGAATTTATAAATTTTTTATCCTTTTCAAAACCTTAATTATAAAAAGAACCTTAATTCTCCTGAAAAAAAAGTGATGATTCACGTTACTGTGACATATAATAGGAGTGTCCTAAAGTTAATTTATTTTCATTAAAGGGCGTGATGATTGTATAGGTTTGGAAAAATACGAAGGATGTGAGTACATGATCTTGTTGATCTTGCTATATAAGATTATGTAAACCCTTTCCTTTATTTTCTATCCAACTGCTAAAGGGGAAAAGCAGAAACATGCTTCTCCTCTTTCTTGTTTTCTGGTTCCCCCTTTATCTATTCTAAATTCTGTGACTCATTATTGCAAATCAGGTGGGTTGATTGAAACTTTATCACTTCTTTTATCAACCTCTTTGAACAGATAAACTTAGTCAACTCCATTCATAATTAATACATTAAAAACAAACTCTCAATTGTTTCCTAAAGAAAAAAAAGTAAAGACTCTGTCACATTCCAGAATTTCAAACAAATTTAATGAAACACTGCAGTTTTGAAGTGACTTAAAAATCATATAATACAAAGCTTCTGAAATAATAAAACACTAATAAATCATGATTTAAAATAAATTAATAGATTAAACATTTGGTTACAAAATTTATCCTTAATTTTTTTTATTGCTATGCTGAAGATATTTCTTATTGGAAATGTTTTGGTAACAGCATAATGAGACACTTAAAAAGAAAAGGTAAGTAAAAATTCTTTTGGTACATAAATTTCAAATACATGCATCTCAAGGATATATAAAAGTAAAAGTAAGACGTGACTAATGTAGAACAAAAAAAAAAAAAAAAAATAAAAAAATTAAAACAAAAAAAAAAAAAAAACATTCAAATTAAGATTGATTCCACATGTAGAAAATCTCAAACTCGACGAATATCTAGATGGAGAATCCATTTGAAAGGTGCCACAAAAGATTGTGTTATTGATTAATCGTAATCATAATAATCCCAGCAACTTTTACAATTGTTCTCGATAAACATGCCGACTTAGTTGTTTGTAAACATGAACGCGTTTAATATTGGAATTGATTAGTGTGGAAAGACAAAACTTTATGCTTTGAGACCATAGATATTAAGACATGTATGCAACTTTTCTTATTATTGAGCTTTAATCACCTAACAGATTACCAAAGACAAAGTCATGGTGATGTGAAAACGTCATCAACAACAATGTGATAAGAAAGTAACAGAGATGAGTAGAAAACAAGTCGTGTGGTAAGATAAAGGTAGAAGTTTAACACACACATGATTAGATGGAAAGAATGGAAGAGGAGAACAAATAGAAATACAAGAATGTGCTTAGAAAATGGAACACAACAGTGATGGAAAGGGAAACCTTAACGGCATGGTATAAGTATATCTAGCTAGTGCGAAGTGCAAGCTAAAAAGATAATCAGATTGTGCAAGAAAATAAGGCTACTTTTCTTTTCATTTTGCATCATTGTTATCTGGACTCAACATTTTCTTAATGATGCTCTTGAATTTGTGTGTACTTATTAGAACTCCATTTGCAATTAGGTCACACACGTATCAATGTTTGAGATCGTAGAGAAGATTTTTCATTCCCCTCTACTCATACTTTGACATGTATAAATATTAACATTTCCATAATTATGACATTCCAATATCCTTTTAAACGTGGCATCTTTTAACATCTATAAAAAGGGGAAAAAATTGAATTAGCATCGATTATTATTGTATTTTGCTGAGATTGGGCACCATGTTCATGATGCCAATTAGCTGTCAACTGATGGGATTGTTTTGTCTCTAGTTAATACGCGGATCCCAACAATTAATTAGCACTCTAATTGCAAAATTTAAGATAAATGTATCCTTAAACATCTACATATTAATGCTGACTGTAATTGTGGTTATTCTCATGTATTAATTACTGTGTATTAAAGTATGAACAGTTATAGTTCTTATATTAAAATACTTTGTAATTTGTTGTTTTTTTTAAAATTAAAAATTACTTTTAATTAAAATGTTTATATTTAATTAGTAATAGTAAAAACATACTATTTTAGTTTATATTTATTTATAATTTTGCGAATGGGAAATTTGGTGATAAAAATGCCCACTCCCACAAATTGAACCTCAATGATAAATAATGATAGGTGCATAGTGAGAAATGTTGGAGAGGATTGTGACATTTGAATCCTAATTTGTCATGATATATTTTCCCGTAAAAGTGGGTATATGTGGAAATATCAACTTCTCGATCAGTATTAAGTATTAATTTATTTTTAGTTTGATTGTGATTTTTTTCCTTTTCAATTCAAGTGGGGTAAGTTGGACATTGAAGACCATTAGCCCACATAAATTGGTCCTGTATAATAAATTGTTTATGTGTTAAAACTTGTATTATTTTTTTTTAATATTTTACTATTATCTTGTTTATTGTATTAAATATGTACTTCTTATACATTTAAAAAATATATAAAATATATTAAAATTAAAACATATCATGGATAAACGTGTTGAAAAAAAAAATTACAGACTGTGGAAAAAAACTTGAATAACAAAAGTTGTGGAATAAATGCTAATTGAATGTTGAGAAGCACAATTAAATCTTTATTTTTTTATTTTTATTTTTTATTCTTTTTAAATACTGATACATTATTTAGTCCCTCATTTTTAAAACATTTTTTTGGCCTTTCATTTTTTCTAAATGTATTAAACGTTGTTATTAACTCCCTTAACTACTTCTAACAGCAAGCGGAAGCAGTTTGTCTTAGATACAAATGTACTATTTAATCATTTTAAAGATTCATTTTGTAGTTCCTCATGAAGTCCCACCCATTCTTACAACTTAAAATATTACTAGAAAAAACAAATTTAGTGACAAAGATTATGTGAAAGAACATAAATTTTTCATAATTTTTTATGTTTACGCGGAATGGAAGAAAAACTGACACGTAATAGAAGTGTTTGCAATTTAATTTGATTCATTCTCTATTAAAACGTCACATGAACCAAATATAATTTTGATTCAAGTTTTAATTAAATAAAAATTTGAACTAAATTAAATTATTATTTTAAAATTTAGTTTGGATTGAATAAAGAAACAAGTTTTAATTTTTATATAATTATTATCATATTTATAAATTGAACCTTTTTCTAATCATGAATAAATTACATAATTTTACACTTAGAGAGTATAATATAATATTTTAATGATATCATCGTGATGTTTCTCAACAAACATGCAAGCATAAATATTAATGAAAAATATTTACTTAAAACTAACTTGTTTAAAAAAATCTGGAATTTAAACTTATCCAAATAAAAAAATTGATCGGACAAAGGTAAATTATTTAAAAAAATAATAATTAAAATAAAATCTGAATAATTAATTTTTTTATTTATATAAATATTTCATTAAAATAATAAAATATTTAAATATTATTTTAAATTGTATCGTTTCTATTCTATAATAATTTTTAGATCCTGACAAAAACTAAAAAACTAGTTGAACATGTTCTTTCTCATTTCTACTATTTAATAAAATTTTGAAAATAATATTCGTATTTATTATATTATTGTACACCAAATACATAAACCACCATCAAATACATTGTTATTTGATAACAAGAGTAATTATATAGGGAATAAAGTCATATTAAACTATAGTGTCATTATTTGTTTGAAACAGATAGATTTATTAGTATCTTTTATTAATATTATTATTATTACTAATATTACAATTATTATTATTATTATATTATTATTATTATCTTTATTAATATTATTATTATTATTATTGTTATTGTTATTGTTATTATTAATATTATTATTATTATTAATGATAATTCCCAACTGAAAAAAACAATTTATTACTGGTTAAAATTAAACAACCAAGTATTTTGGCTTATAGTTAGTTTCATTGCTAAAAGTATCTTATTTGTTGATAAAATAAGTTTGGTATTAACTCTTCTCAAAATTAGTATTGGACTTTCTAATTAATTGGCAAAATTCTTGATCAAAATGGAGAATATCAAACCTTAAATAACGATTAAATGTAAGAAAAACTAGTTACAATATGTTAAACATTATAAGAAAAATTGGAATTTCCGATAAAAAAAATTACTAATAGAATTGTATCTATGGATAAAATGTCATTATCTTATGAATTTTAGTAACGAAAAATTTGACAGACAATTTATTGATAAAAAAATTTAATACCAAATTAAATTTCAGTAAATTTGTCAAGGACCATTGTCGATAAATTTACTGTCAATTTATACTAACGGATTGAATAATAATAATAATAATAATAATAATAATAACATTAATATTTTGGGAGATAATAGAGGATCAACTAAATTTAAAATAGAACACATATTTAGATAAATTAATTTTACATGTAAATTCGTGTTATTTTGAGAATCTAATATTGAAATTATTATGTTCAACATAATTTTAAAATAAATACTATAAAATATTAAAATGTTAATGATTTTATAATAATTAATTAGGGTCATTGGAAGCAAAACCAACTATAAATAAAAGCAACACTATAGTTAAAAAAAATGAGTTGTAAAAAGTTTTTTCTTTATCAACTAAAAAAATATATAAATGAAAGTACTTAAGATACTATAATTCGTTTACGAGAAAAATAAATTATATAAGAACAATTTGAAATAACTACAAACTGCAAGTACCAAAAACAAATATAACACTTAGAAAACTATCCATTGTCCTCATGATACACCTTCAAAACTAAACTGACGAAAATGTATCTTTAGAGGATTATAATAAGTTTGAAAAATACACTGTCATGAAAATGACATATTAGTATTGCAAAATGAGATCAAGTAGTATCCTTAAATCATATAAAACAACAATACATCTTTACAAAAAGCAAAAATAACTTTTAGATAAACAATTGAAATGTTAGAATTTCTTTCTTATTTGACTCTTTTGATGCTCTAAATTGGTCTAGCTTATCTTCTAATGTTGTTGTGTGATGGCCCCATTAGTGCACTTTGGTCATTCAGAGTCTTTCTTAGTATTTGATTTGGATCCTAATCACTTGATCCACATAACAAGAGGAAAAAAAGCTAGTAATATGTAAAATTCTACCTTTTATTCAGCATTAGGGAGTCCATCTATCAATGAAAGCAGTTAATATTGTTTAGATTTCATAATCAGAATTACCTCAATTTACGACATATTTTTAGGTTTCATAATTGAAACCGAGTCATGAAAAAAAAAATCTTATAACTTTATCCTCTAAGCACTTGTCATATAGGAGACAAACTAAAATAATCCAAATGTAGTTTAAATACATTACTAGTAATTCATTATTAGAGGACATTATATGCATTTTGGCAATAGAAAAAACCTCCTCTCACAAGTAAGAGGAAACTTAGATTATTCATCTGATATTTCATAAGAGAATGAACTCATGATTAAATATTGTACGTATCTATATGTGTTACATTTTATGGCAATATTTTCATCTAACATTCTCTTTGAAGAATTTCATCTGTTTTTTCCTGAGAACACACATAATGTCATTAATTTACCTATGAGGAAAGATGTATTATATTTAATCTTATCCCTTCTTTCTACATGTTTAACTTAGAGTCATTTGTGGTTTGGAAATTGCTACAAAATTGCTAATTCACTTTTGTATGCTTATAATGCAGGTCTTCGGATAGATGTACCGGTCCGAGTATGAAAAGCTTGTATTTCTATATTTATTTATAAGCTCAAGCTTTTAATTAAGTGCTTGTGAATATTTCTTCCACATATATGATTGCTTTCCTAAATAAGGCATTATTTTTGTTTTCCATATAGTTATCATCCTGGCCATTCACATAGTTTTCAAATAATATTTTCATTTTTGTTCAAACCATACATGTAAAATTGATGTAAATGTTGTTGGAATGTGATATAAATAATTTATGTAAGACCTATCCATTTGTTTTATAAATATCAGACTAAGCTAGACACCCTACAATTCAAGAAAAAGTGCAAGATAGATTATTTCTGTGTTTTACGTCAGACACATAACCCACATGGACTTCTAATACCGTATGTACAAGATTATACTATTCAGTTCCATTTTTCAAATGAAGTGTTTTGCATTAGAGATTATATATGTTCTCCTTATTAGCTAAAAAATTCATCCATTTCACCATTGATGTTATTTTTTAATATTTTATACATAAATTTGACAATTCTGTTTCATTTCCAATAATTTAAACCCTGCATTTTTGGTGAATATTTTTCTAATTCATTTCTAAAATCATAAATATGAGTTAATTCTTACTTAAATCATTTTCTTCTCCATTCTAATTTCCATTGTCATACACTATTATTTCATTTTTCCATTTCTAAAATTGTTGTCACTTTGAGGTTGAAAATATTATACAGTTTAAGATATTTTTCAAAAATGATTATTTCTTCATTTTCTGTATACTTTTATTGTTATTTCCATCTATCATTCCATGCAAGAGTTATAGAATTATATAATGAATAGAATCAGCAAGATTGTTGGTGTAAATGGTGTATAGAAATATTTTTGTTATGTTTTCATCCTTAAAACTTTACAATTTACTTTATGTTTTGAAAAATAAACTACATGTAAAATTGGAACTACTCATAAACCCGCATTTTTACTATAGCAATTATAATTATGCAAATTTCAAGCGATAATACTTGCTTCACATTCTCTTTTACTTCCTACATTTTCTTTTACTTCCTTTGTAAATTGATGAAAGTTTTAATAAGTGTTATTCTTTCTCATGTTCATGTTATGAGATAAATGTTGATGTTGTGGTAAATTATATTATTAATCATGAGGTGCTTTTTTTTTTGTTATTATTTACTGGTACTCTCAACAATGTTGCATTTAAATGACCTTAATACTTGTTTTGATTCAAATGTTTTTCTAATAAAACATTAACTTGGATAACTTGTTCTATCATAGTTATCATATAAAGAGATATCCACATTATTTGAATCCTTTTTATTTAGTTATATTTAAGCGTCATTTTAAATATGTTTTCAAATTACTCTATTACTTGTTGGATTGTAATTTGATGAAATAATCTTAACACGATATTCAAATTTATAATACAATAGATAACCTTTGTCCCACTGACTATTCATGAAACTACTTTATGATAAAGTCATATCATTTTTATATAAAATACAAGTTGACTTTTCCTTTTGATGTCCAGTGTCATGAATTTTTTTTTTTCGAAAATAAAAACTCGAATAATCTGTCTCTTCATAATCAACATGCATGCATGATAGAAATAGAAACAAACCAAAAAGGAAGAAATAGTACATTTTAAAGATGTGGTTTCTATTCAAGCTTTTCTTTTTCCAGCTTGGACATTCATATATCACATGAATTATAGGTAAATATAAACTCTCTTATCTGAAGAGTCCTTTTCGGGGTAAAACTCAAGTAAAATGCTTCAATAAAAAATTAAACTTTATATATACTACTACCTTCCCTTTTAAATGTTTTTGAAAGTTTTTTTGAAAGAAATTAAAAGGTATAATAATTTTTTTTTCAATTTTAATACAAAATTTATAATATTTTTATCCTTTTTATTCTCATATTACAGTAAATATTATTTGTAAACTTAGATTTCTAGAGAAATAATTAATATTATATTGATCTTTGAGAATGAGAGAACAAGTAAATAAAAGTAAAAAAAATATTCAAAATTGCACACCTTAAAAACAGGTAAAAACAAGTAGAAATTGAGTATTAAATAAATATATTTAATCACGCCAAGGACCCTTTCTTGTTTACTACAGAAAAAATATTATATAATTCTTAACTTTAAAGTTAATTCAAATTTTAATTTATAAAAATAATATTTAATTGAATGTCTTTTATTGGTATAAAAATTAAATAAATAAAAAATATTTAAGGGGTGTTTTAATCCTTTTAAAGAATATGTAACACCTAAAATATCAAGAAAACCCCCCTCACTCCTACAAACAGTTCCTAAAAACAAAATTTACTACAAAATGAATGATATATAAGAAGAAAAAATCTTTGAATTACACAATCACTCATCGCTAAACGCCTTACAAACATAAGACTCTATATTCTCCAATTCAAGTTCTACTAATATATTGCTTGTAATAACTTTAAATATAATATTTGAACAATATTCAGACATTGTCCATATCAAAATATAAATGAACAGACAAAAATGTGCACAGAATTGAATATGCATCTCTGTCCATACTGATTTGAATTAATTTGACTCAAGGATAAAGTATAGTTCAACAACTATAAAAAAACACTCCATCTTATTTTGCCTATTTAATTGAGCCTAAAATGGTACAGGTTATTCAAATTTAAACAGATTATCATTATCAAGTTCCAATATAAATTAAGGAGCTTATATCAGTAAGATCATTTTATTAATCTCAAGCATAATTTTGGATTGAAGCACCAATCAAAAATTGTGAATTTAGCTTTAGCATTCCTTCTAAGAATCCAATTCCAAGTCTTGACTTGTACTGATGAAAAAACCTCATCAACTTCAAACTTTTTGTTTCTAAAAATTATATTGTTCTTAGATTTCCATAAATTCTACACAATTCCTATCCGCATTACTTTTCACAATATGTTTTATTTATTGTCTATCTCCCTAAGCTCAAAACTCTTCAAATATTCTCTAAAACTGCCTAAATGTGTATTGTGGACACCTATCCACTGGTCGCACTTATATTATACCTTATTTGTCTTCTTACATGTTATAAGCAAATAACTAATTGTTTTTATACGTGTATGGCAAAAATCACAGGTATTAGCAAAAGAGATTAATCATGTATTCAACAATTTTTCATAAGTGGGTAACTTATCAAGGATAGCCCTCCAAGCACAGAATTGAGTTATAAGTAATGTTTTGATTTTCTAAAATTTCTCAAAATGTTACTCATTATTCTCATTTTGAACTTGTCTTATCTTCCTATAAGCTTACCTAATTGAGTATATTGTATTTTCTTCCTCGTTCCAAGCTTGTGTATCTTGTATGTCCATCCTCAAAACTGTATTTGCAACAGATGTAAAAAATCTTTAACAATTAGGATTTCTCACTCAAACCACTCCCTTCTCCGTCTGAATACCTATTCCCGTCTATTATCAAGTCATTCTCCTACATGGTTGATATTAACATTCTTTTGGCAAGAATTAGTAAAATCCTAGAATATTTTTCTCTAAAAATAAAACCACCCACCCACCTATATTTCTAAAACATAACTTTTTTTCACATCCTAATTTTCAACTTAACTATCTTAAAACCATTGACCTTCTATATCTTCTTTGCAGACCTTTGTATAAATCTCTTGACCATTTATATTGGTAATCTTTCTGTAATGATCTCTAAACTTCTCCAAAACTCATATTTTAATTCTATACTTTTTTTTTTTCAAAGACTCCTATCCTTTGCACATAAGTTCCATACTTAATTGAATATCATGATAAAATTAATAAAATCATATATTTTACCGTTGTTTAATAATTAGTTTTATTTAACCTTTGAAATTTGAATTAATTTTGCTTTTAATTCTTCAAATTTAAAATTGATCATTTTATTTTTTATTATTTGAAAAATATATATATTTGTCCCTTTACTTAAACAAATTCTATTTCAATATTGATAAGAAAATCAATACTTTAAAAATAAAATAAACATGTAATCACATATTTGATTATAAGAATGTAAAGTTGAAGTAAATTATAAACAAATGTAACTATTAGTTGTATAAATAAAAATTGGATAATGTACAACAAGCACTTTTAGTATAGTAAAAAAAAATATTGATACAAAAATTTTAATTCCTAGTTATATTTGAACTCTATTAATAATTGAAGTAACTAAACACATATTTGGTATTTAATAAATGTTATATGTGTTTATTATAAAGAAAATTAACATTAATATATAATTAATTTAGACGGAATAATTAAGAATTTTAAATTTACAATTGAAAAAATAAAGATAAAATGTCTCTTTAAAGTTAATCATATTAACATCAAAATATTTTTTTAATAAATACGCTTGATAATTAATAAAAAATCATAATTACCTAAATGACTAATGGAATTGAAAAAAAAAAGTTAATAAAAATAAATATTAAAATCATTTTTTATTATACTAAAAATAAAAACAAATGTTAATAATTATTGTAATGAACAAACAATACAAAAATTTAATTGGAACATAAAATTATGAAAAAGTGAATAATAGCTTCAAAAAATCTAATGGAGCAAATAACACATTATCCAAAATTTAAGAAATATTTTGCCATATGCTATGTGAAACACCAATTTCTTGTGGCTTCTTCATATAACATTGACATATAGGCCGTTACAAAGAAAGGTAGAAATCCATAGCTATCAACTAAATGACGAAGCTTCTTAGGCTGATTCGCGTGTTAAATCGAACCGCACTTCTTTCAAATCAAAAGTGTTTTTCATTGTAAAGAATCAATTTCTTGTTTCTGTGCATTGATCCATTCTGTTCATGAACTGAAACCAAAACCCCAAAGTATTGCAATCAAATACAAATATATTCAAACCCAGATTCCGTACGTAACTCCTTTATTAGATTCTCAAGGCATTGAACAGCAATATTTCCATTTTTCAACCATGCTTCCACCAAGATTTCATCATAAAGCTAGACACTAAAACTGGCTTATTTTTAGAATTCTTTTATCCTTTTGCTTTTTCTAATGTTTATCTCTCTCTCTCTCTTGATGAAGGTTGGTATTTTCCCATCAACTTTTACTCGACAAAGTACCACCAGAAGGGCTATAAACCTACTTGTCTATATACAATAGGACATGGTTTCTCAATGCACACCATTGATTATCCGATTGGCTTTCTTAAGAAAATTTCGTCCTCGCCCAATTATTCAAGCTTTTTCAACTAATCAGATTGGGTTTACCATAAAGAAAGAAGAATCTAATCAACCTGTTCCAGTACCATCATGACGTAAAAAAAGTTTTCCCTTTTCATCCAAAGAGGTTGCATGACCAAGAGTCACAACTGATTTTACAATAATGACCAACTACGACAAAAATTAATGAAAATGTAACCTGTGTAATAAAAATAGTTAGGATATAGTAAAATGGGTGAATTTTCTACAATTAATCAGAAATTAAATAGACTTTACTTGAACTTCATTACAAAAACATAAGTTGGTTTGGTTATTTTATATGATGTTTTGCCTTCGGCTCCATGAATTAACATTTACCCTTGCCTTTGCTACATGGATAAGATTCTGTCTAGATAGATGAAAAAGAAGAAAAGCAATTACTTTCTACTTGTTCAGCATCAACTTATGAGATAAAATAATTCAAATAAAATCTTTACCAGTCTACACAAACTAGACTCCAATTATACATCTATAAATAAGGTTAATTTGATGTTTGTTGGTAGATTAATGATATGCTTGGTACAATGAGTGGTTTAGTTGTGGTGAAGTGAATGGAAATTTTTAAAAGAAAACACAATGGGACTCATGGCCGAACAATTTATATTTTCATTTTTTTCTCTTACATTCTTTTCTCTTTATTTATTCTCTTTATGAAATATACCATAAGAGTCTAAAGTTAGTGAGTATAGTTGAAGCCTATATAAGCTGTTTATTATATAGATTATGATTCTTACTAGATTAATTAATGAAGATGGCTCCAAGATGCATCTCGTGATTATGAAGTTTTATATGTTAATCAACTGTTTATCGGGTCTTATGTTTCTAAATTATATTATCAACATATAAGTCAAAAAATTATCAATTCATACAATATTTTAGGTCTAATAGACCAACATTTAATAATAATATACTTGGGTTTGAGTCCTCTAGCTGAGATCCAAAGTACCAATAAGACTCATAACCCACCACTTCATCATTCAACCTATATATGTTGATCTTCAAAATAACAACCAATTCACAATAATCAATCTTTGAAAGTGCTCAACTACCATTGACAATCACGTAACTATACTATAAATATGAACATTGTATATGAAAAATACTCATTATGATAAACAACTGATTTTCAAGGTAGACATGACAAGAAAATGATGAAAGATCAACTTTTTCATCATAAAAATTCTATAATAACTACACATAATTTTTACCTAATATACTTTTATTTTGTTCTATAGCTAATATTATTTTATGGTTGGCTAGTCTAGCTTAATTGACATATATTCAATCGGTCTCGAATTCTTTAATTATTTTATGCTGTTATTTTTCTTTGGTTCAGTCTTTAATTTTGGGAAAGATTTCTACAAGTATTTTGACTTTTAAGTTAGTTAATATTATAGAATATTTTGGATTAGATCAGCAATAGTTTATGTCTTGAGATTATTTTCTTATTTATAAACTTCTAAATGAACTTTTTAGTAAGTGGGTCAGAAGCCTAAATTATCAAGGGTCTCTTATCTATTGTGTGCTTTAAATAATAATGGTTATATGTCTGTTGTTAGTGTGACATGTAATAAGAAAGATTTATTGTATCTATCCATCGATGGTCGGCCTAAAAGTATAATTATGGATTAGATTGACCAACTTTATAATATATCTTTTTAAGTGTGCTAGCTTTATAGTACATCTAGTTAAGTGTGTTAGAGTTACAGAGACATAAATATTGTTATACATAAAATAAATTTCCATTGACACAAAATAGATTAAAACCGAGAAATTAATAGATTGCAGCATAGCATAGTTCATTAACATAACTGATACATAAGCATAAAGATCAATTTACATATTCCATGTTCTATTAAATTAGGGAAAACACCATCCCCTCATGTCCATCTCTTCTTTTGTGTGGGGTGTGGAAATCATTTCATCTTTTTATCATGGTAGAGAAACCATGCCCCATTACAATTACAACCATGACCCACATTAAGCCAAAACTAGGTTGAGGGATTGGCCGACAAACTTGGAA
>Ga0209700_104095_pt1 | contig 26807 bp, 8 predicted proteins | sample SiratroredBW_FD_187528 | JGI IMG/M metagenome (GOLD analysis project Ga0209700, IMG submission 187528) | Root nodule microbial communities of legume samples collected from California, USA - Siratro red BW (SPAdes) (version 2) | ecosystem: Host-associated > Plants > Roots > Nodule | place: USA... | reverse complement strand
AGACCTAAAAATGCCCTCAATTGCTTCACCGTTTTGGGACTTTGCCAATTCAAAACAACAATGACTTTGGCTGTTTCCATAGTTATGCCCGCCCCTGATATAGTGTGTCCCAAATAATCCACCTGCCTTAACCCGAAACAACATTTTGAAAATTTTGCAAACAACTGATGTTGTTGCAAAAGTTGGAGCACCAATTCCAAGTGTTCCAAATGAAGCTGCCATGAAGGGCTATAAATGAGAATATCATTGAAGAAGACCAAGACGAATTTCCTTAGAAAGCTCTTGAAAACTTCATTCATTGACTTTAGAATGTGGCCGGGGCGTTAGTAAGCCCAAATGGCATTGCCAACCACTCATAGTATTGTCAGCTACCAAGATTTGATGATACCCTGCTCGAAGATCAATTTTAGAGAAGTATTGAGAGCCGTATAATTCATCAATTAATTCATCCACCGTGGGAATGGGAAAACTGTCTTTGATTGTAAGAGCATTGAGAGCTCTATAATCCGTGTAAAATCTCCACGTGTCATCTTTCTTTTTAACTAAGATGACTGGTGATGAAAAAGGACTCGTACTTGGTGTAATTATACCCGCTTCCAGCATCTCTTGCACCATTAATTCAATCTGCTATTTCTGACTGTGTGGATACCAGTATGGTCTCACTTTAACCGGTGTTGCCTCGTACTTTAAAGAAATTTTGTGATTATGGGTTCTACAAGGTGGTAATGTGGTTGGTGTGCCAAATAAGTGAATATATGTTGCAATAGTTGACGCAATTGTGGATCCATATCTGCTGGAATGCTGGGCAGCGATTCAAACCCTGATGGTTGAGGAATGTGCTGCATTGTAAAAAGCTGTTCAATGGCATGGGTATTATGGATTCGTCTCATTTGGTGAAATTCAGCATGACTGGGCAATTGAGGATGCTCTCCCTGCAAAGTAACAAATTTATTATCACTGTAGAATTTCAATGTGCGTGTACTATAATCTGCTATATGAGGTCCAAGTGTAGCAAGCCAAGCAGCGCCTAAGACCAAATCTGCACCAGAAATTGGTAGAATATAGACTGGAATTGTTAACATATAACCCTGTACCGAGACCTTCAATTGGTTAACCAATCCTTCAGCTACCAAGGAATGGCCGTTTCCCACCAGCACTTAGAAGTTAGGCGCAGCAGTGCGAGGTAGTTTTAGATGATTTGCAATGCGAAGTTGCAAGAAGTTATCAGAACTACTACTATCCAACAATATGTGGATCTCTAAGCCATTGATAATGCCTTTGAATTTTATTGTGCCGTATCCACTTGAACCTTTCAAGGCATTATATGATAGGGTCTGGTCTTCTAAGTGTGTGACGTCCTCAGCATCTATAGGGGGTGGTTGGTCAGTTTCATCATCACCATCCATATAGAACAGTAAATACTGTTTGTTTGGACAATTATGAGAGGCTGTAAACTTCTCATCACATGTATAGCATAAACCTTTCTCACGTCGCAACTGCATTTCCATAGGTGACATGCGTTTCACAGGGGTAGATTTTGAAATATTATGGTGTGAAGTGGGTAATGGTGTCTGCAGCAGTGGTGGGAGGTTTGTGGATCTTAGAGATTGGGAAGATGTATTATGGTTTGTTGCATATGAAGCCCGTGTTGGATTTTGCTGGAACACAGATTTGGGCTTAGTATTATACTTTTCTTCATAAAGTTTAGCCAAAGACACACAACGAAGGAGTGTTATAGGCGATTGAGCAATAACATCGCGTTGAATGTCAGGTTTCAGACCACCCACAAAGCAATCTATCAAGGCCTCTGTGGTGACCCCTTGAACACGATTGGCTAGAGTAGTGAATTGGTTATAATAATCTTGTACTGTATGCAATTGCACTAATTTAAAGAGTTGAGAACGCGAACACTCATAAGGAGAAGGCCCGAATTCTAATTCTAGAGCCCGTGTGAAATCGAGCCATGAATGAAATGGTGTAGCGCGGTTTGTCATCTGGAACCAGGGCACAACATCTTTATCCAAATGGATGGCAGCGATGGTGATACGTTGAACATCAGGTGTATTATAATAATAAAAAAATTGTTCCGCTTTGAAAATCCATTGAAGGACCTCGGAACCATCAAATCATGGAAAATCCAGCTTGATATTTCTCACCTGAAATGGTTGTTGTGACAAGGTACTTGGAGTCCCACTGTTTTCGTCCAGATATTGCTGGTGATGGTGACCTGGACTGCGCTGCTGCTTCAACAAGGAATCCAAGGTGTCTTCTAATGTCTCAAATCTCTTTTTGTATTCCAAACGATCATTTTCTAATGTTTCAAGAAGCTTGGAAACATTTGCAGAGAGGTCTTTTAAACGAGTGTTTTCAGCCATGTTAGGTAAGGAATGCAATGAAAGCACCAGTTGTAACGTATATCAGAGGAATCGAAAAGATCTTAAAAAAAATGACAGAAGAAAATGATGAATATTACTATCAGCCCGTACTATAAAAATATTCCGCAAGAGAAATTAACAGAATTGTCAGAAAATTGTCCCCCTCCATTCTCTCTCTTCTCTCCCTAAATACAAAGATTATCCCTACACATAGTCTCCCAGCTTGGAATTCTTTATTTTGGGCCTCGAACTGCGTCTTCCTTCTTCCTTGTAGACCTCGTTTCCTTCTATTGGGTTGTACATCATTACATACCTAAATGATTATTTATCTAGAAATAAGCTGTACAAACCTTGCATTCAACAAACAAAGTCAAATAATGCATTAGTTATTTTGCAAATGAAAACTGAACGATGCAATAATTTCAATGATGGCAATATTATGAGGTCATGGAAATTCAATTGCTATATTTTGATAGGAAGATTCAAAAGGTGAGGGAATCAAAGCCTTTATTGTGAACAAATTTTGTTAATATTCTCTAGACATTCACAATCACCCATTTCATCGCATATACTCTTTGTATATTAAGAGAGTGATTGAGTGAGGACAAACTCAGTGGAGAATATATGATTTATGATATCTCAATATTTATAATAAGAAAATATGTAAAGTATAAAGCAAGGATTTTCAGAGTTATATTTTTTTGAAATGTAAATTATTTTAAGTATAAAAATGAAATATAAAATATGTAAAATAATATAGAGTTAGTACTATATTTGAAGTTATATTAAGAAATATATATGTAATGATTTTCCAAATCTTCTAATAGCTAATTGCGTTTTAACTTCGTGTTCTTCTATAATATATAGTTCTCCGTGAATCCACATATTTTCATTCACCCTCTTATGTTGATTAATTATAATTATATGTAATTTAGAAAAATAACCCGTTATCAGATAACTGAAGATAAATATTCATTTATTGATTTAATTGAAAATTTATGGCAAATTTATCATGTTGTGCTCATGAATAACTATAAGACTTTCGAACAAGAAAAAAAAAAAAAAAAAATATATATATATATATATAGTGTATAATGAGAGAAAATAAAAGTATCATAAGTGATATGAAAGGAAAGAGTCAGAAAAGTCTAAAAGGTTTAAATGAAATAATTATGGACATGCTATTTATATGCCCTACTAAGTAAAATTCATTGAAATTTGTCCTAAAAATGATTCATCGAAATGTTTATACTTTTAAAACCTGCATCATGCTTATAAGTTGCAAAAATTCTTAACTAAATATTATATTGAATTTGTTATACTTTTATTAAAAAAATAATTATGGTATAAAAATAATTTATCTGAATAATAAGAACGGTTCAAAATAAAAACTTCAACCCTTTTATTTTGTTTGAAAAATAAATAAATAAAGTAATATCTATTCTTAAACATTAGTTATATATTGGTCATAAATCTCAACGATGGTAAATATAAATTAATATAACAAATAATTATAGAGTCTTTTATTCTAAATTTGACTATTTTCTCAAAATTACAAAATGAGATAGATCAATATTGAGTATCATGATTTTTTTATAAAATTTTCAAATATAACTTGAATTCCTAATCCAATACATCTCTTTAATCTATTCAAGTCAAAATTCCTAAATTTAAATATTTCTCTATTTTAAAGGAATTAAATGCTAAGTAAATTTCTCTATTTTAAGTAATACAGTGAGGATCCATCAAACACTGCTCTTATTTATATGTTAGTGTTCCATTAATTTTGTGAATATAAGATGATTATGGTTTTTACTGGTTAGGTCAGAGATGTATTTTAAGTTCAAATAAAGGCGTGTAAAAAGTAATTTATTAATATGTGAAGAACTACTTTAAAGACCTAATTTAACTATTAAAAATCAACTAATGTCCTGAATAAAGAAATTCAATTAAAACTTTTTTTTTAATTTGTTGAGATATAATACCAAATTATTAATAATAATTGAATTCCGCTTCAATTCTAACACCTGGTGAGGAAGGCATAAAAATGAAATATTTAAAGATAAAAAAAATCATCTTCCATTTAAACTAATCAAATAAGAATTAAAAATTAAAAATTTCAAGGAATAAAATAATAATAAATAATACTTTTATATCATACTTTACAACTAGCGGGTAGAATAGTAATCAATGATACTTTTATATCACAAACAACTAGGAAAGACCTTGATGTTTTATTTTCTTTTGGCAATTCAATGCAAATGCATGTGAATGCACTTTGTGTCATTTATCATTGTTTATAAGATTGTTACAGAACTTGTACTGCAAATTTTAGTTTTTTCACAAGCAATCATATACTAATATACTAGAGAATTTATTCTTAAACTTTATCAAAATTTTATAACAATTGACTTGGTGTTGCAGGAACATAATAACGACAATAAATGATTTAGTTTTTCGCTCACACTGATTTCTTTCTGGTTCCCAGTTTGTCCCGAATAAAATGAAAAGAAGAAAAGTCAGAATCTGTTGATGTTACAGCAGTTGGTAAAACTCACACACTAAAACATATATAAAGGGAAGACATTTCCCCCATCATAATTATAAGCAAGAAAGTGAGAAAAAAAATAAAGGCATATATTGAAATCATGCGTGGCACAACGAACCCTCTTGTTGTTGGACGTGTAGTAGGAGATGTTCTTGAGCCCTTTGCATGTTCCATCCCTCTCAGAGTTATCTACAGCAATAACAAAGAAGTCATGAACAGTGGTGAACTCAAACCCTCCCAAATAATCAACAATCCACGAGTTGAGGTTGGTGGCGATGATCTCAGGACCCTTTACACATTGGTACAACCTCAAACTTTTTTAAACCCTAAACCTTAAATATTCCTATGATTCGTATCATTCATAGTTAGTCACCAAAAAGTATTTAGTTAAATCATGCATGCACTCATGTTGTAGGTTATGGTGGACCCAGATGCACCAAGCCCAAGTAACCCTAGTATGAGGGAATATCTTCACTGGTAAGTTCTCAATTGTTATCTGAATCACTATTTTTGCTGGATATTCTGGAAGCTTTTCATTACATGCTTGTTACATCGTAAACATTAAGCATTACTTAGATATCAGAAACTTTCTGATAGATGTTTAACTTTCTGCATAATTCTGTCTTTTTTGTCTTGATTTGCCACGTGTTGGTATGTGAATACATGGAACACCCGAACCTTCGTCACCGGCAGCAGCTCCTCCTTCAACCCTCTCGTCATCTTCAACGATTTTGACGGAAGGTTTGACCCAAAATCTGCATGCGCTTATGGCAGTGTGGGCTTAGGTTTCTTATATTCTGAGGAGGTTTCCTTTTGGCACCTCCTACTTTCTTCTTAAACTTCCATAGAGTTGACAAAGTCCAAATGCTCTGAGTGAATAGAATCATTTTCAATTATACAATTTTAAAATATATTTTAAATTGTATATCGAAAATATGTTTCAAATTCAACAATTTATATACTTTAAAATATATAATCTAAAAATATATTTCAGATTATATAATTTATTTTTGAGATCTGAAAATATATTCTAAATTTTTTAAATATATTTTCAAATTGAGAAATCTGAAAATTTAATCACAATTTAAACTTTTTTAACGCGTCATATTGAATCATTAAGCACCATAAATGGTGGAGAGGAAAAAAAAAAGAAATAATAGGATACAGAAAGAAAGGGGGGGTGGGGTACGTCATGTCATGGCCCAATGGGTCTTGGTTTCGTATTCATCTCTCCCATCACAATTTTTTTTTTTTGTATTGTAATTAATATAATTAACTCTACGTAAATACTTCTAGAAATATAAAAAATGATTGAACAAACGCAAGATAACTAATATATGTTACATACATAACTTGTCAGTTTACTTTTTTAGTTTAATTTTGATCATTTGTTATACTTTCAATCAATTAAAACTACACTCAACATGATTTTGGAAGAGTTAAAGTAATTACTATAAAATGTTATGGTGACAAGTACGAGTGAACAATATAACAGTGTTAATTTTTACTATATTTGATTCTACACTAAAAAAAATTTGCATAGAGAAGGTATTTTTCTAGAAGAGGAGTACTGAAAGTTTCTTTTAAGGAAAGAGTACTACCAAACATTTTCTAACATAATACACACTTCATTGATCGGAATTTATTAAAAAGATATATAGGAATCAGAGTCGGTAAATGATATCAATTTCTATATAATAAAGTTACTATTATATAAAAAATATGAAATGTTACACCCTAAATTCTAAATTTTAATAAATAATAAAATGTGTCAATAATGGTTGGCTTCGACAAAATTGAAAAGAAAAAAAATCTTTCTTTCTACTTTCACTCCAATATAATAATAGTTTTAAACTTTTATCTCCGTCCTATTCTTTTTCTCTCATTCAAACTTATGTTGAATTATCTATAATAAAACATAAAAATAATCATTGAATCAAGATTAAAAAGTAATTAATAAATAATTGAAACCAAAGTTTAATTATAAAAACCTATTGGTTTTTGTAATTATATTTCAATTTTAATTATATATTACTTTTAATCTTGATTCATCAATTATTTTATAATAATTAATGGGTCTCACTAGAACTATTTTTATCATAATAGTTGATCTTTTAAAATTGTGGGAACTTTGAATATGTGCAATAAAAGATGATCTCTACATAACACTAATGATCATTATATATGTTCTTTTAATATAACGTTTAGGTAATTTTAATAAGTAGGTTATCTTTGATATTAAATTAATATGCATACATATATAAATACACACTCAATAAATAAATATATATATATATATATATATATATATATATATTAAAATACATAATCAAAATTTGCGAACAAACTTGTAAACATACGTAAGATATAACCTGCTAAAGTTTTTTTTATTAAAAAAATGGATGTATGTTATCAAATCTGTGTGTTTCTTAGCATACACCATTTTTGTTAATAATTAGTAGCTTATAATTACGATTATCTTAGAAATCATCTAAACTTCAGTGGATGTTTAGGTTGGTAATCAATATTCCAGCGACAACAGGGGCAAACTTTGGTACGTACCCTACTCATTCTTTTTACCAGTTTTTCTACCGTTTTTTTCTTCGACCCTTTTACTATTTATTTGGCTACAACTATTGTTTATATCCAAATAACTTATATTTATAAATTAAATATTTCTAACGTTACGCTTCTCAAAATGACAAAAGAAAGATATTGATGGAATGAGTTTTTTTGTTTATGTTTAAAATGATTTGATTATGATATTAACAGGAGAAGAGATAGTGAGTTATGAAAGTCCAAGACCAACATCAGGGATTCATCGTTTAGTATTTGTGTTGTTTCAACAACCTGGTAGACAGTCCATACATGCTCCTGGATGGCGCCAAAATTTCATCACCAGAGATTTTGCCGAATATTACAATCTTGGTTCACCAGTTGCTGCTGTCTATTTCAATTGCCAACGTCAAACTGGTTCTGGGGGAAGGAGGCTCATCTTATAAACATACCTATATCTCTCTATCTTTCAATATATATATCTATGGATTTATGTATTATCATGTCTCTAAGACATGAACTAGTAGAGATACTCTATACTTAACAGTCTTGAGATGAAGCGAGTTTATAGTATAGAAGTGATTTTAAATCTCATTTTACAAGTTTTTTTTTTTTTTTTTTAAAAGATGAGTTATATTTAAGGTTTAGCTTTTAAGTTGAGTTATATTTAAAGTTGAGTTTTTAAGTTCATTGATCTTATCAATGCATCGTATATCAGGGGTCCAAATATACCTATCAAACACCTATTTCTTATCTCAGAAACTATTCAGGTTGCTCTTTATGATAATTGACCAAACACATACTTGCAGTTTGTTCACTACAATCTATAAGAAAAAAATGTATAAAATTAATTTATATAAAGGTTAAAAATAAATGTTTGAAAAAATTATATATTTTACTTTTATAAACTAATTAATACATAATTAATTTATTTTTTTCATATTTTTATCTCTTGAAAGTTGGTACAGAAAAACTCATCCAAACTTTACTGATAAGTAATTTAAGCTTTGTCTATATGAGCTACATTCACAAAAATAAGGGAAAACAATAGATTTGGACCAATTGTACTAAGCCCATATGTAGATGAGTAGGCCTAATGCTTCATTGGGATAAAGACTTTTGCAACCCCACCTTGGTTCAAATGGAGTCTTGCAGCACAGAATCAGGCTAGAAAACTGTCAGCAACTAGCAACAAACAACAGAGAATAACCAATAAAACTCTGATTAAAGAAAGATATTTATAAGTTATAGAGTCCTCTGAAGCAGTGTTATATATACATCATTTGGATTGGTATTAAACAAAAAGCGCGCGCGCGACATCATTGTCATCAATTTTTGTTCATATAAAAAAAATTATGTTCTGTCCCATAGATTTTTTTACCAAAATTGTTAGTTTTTTTTAAAAAAAAAAAAGACAGAAAAACTGTTTCTAGGAATGTTATTTAGGAACTTTATATGTAATATTAATATTGAAATAATGAGCTGGCTGACTTATCAACGTATTAAGGTACTTTAAATGTTACTTTAGTTAACTTTCTTTAAGAAAACCTACTTTGTAAAAAAAAGTAGGTAAATATCAAAGTTATTATAAAGAAAAGTGTTTGTTTCAAAGTTTTGAGAATCAAACGAAACTAGAAGAAAAAAAATTTACAGGTAAATAAGGTTTAAATATATTTTTAAAAATTTTAAATATATTTTTAGTCCTTAAATTTTTTTTTTCAAATTCTAGAAAATGTTTTTTTCAGTTATTAGTCACTAGCAATATTACACTAATTGCTAAGGTTTGTAACGATATTAATGTCAATAAACTATAGTAGTACTTAAAAAAAAAATTTGAATAATATCTTTTTAGTCATTCAATTTACATCCAAATTTATTTTAGTACCCGAAATTTAAAAGTAATTTGTTAGTCCCCAAATGTAAAATTGATACTTTTAATGTCTTCAAACTTAAAAATAATTTTTTATTTCTCTAGATTTTAAATTTCCCCTCAAATTTAAAGTGATTTTTTAAGTATTTTAATTTTAAAATAATTCATTTTTAATTTTAAAGTTAAATTTGTTGAAAATATTTTTATATAACTAATGTAAGTTTAATTTTAAAAGAGACTATTTTAATCATGTTTGAAATATTGCTTATTTTTCTTATTCTTTTAGAGTAGTGGTTTGAGTATTTGCTATATCACATGACTGTAGTCTATTTTTATCTTCCATTATTCTTGTTCTTTTGTCATATTGTTACACAACTGTATAAATACAAGTTTCTTTTTACTTTACTAAATTTTGAAAACTAAAAATCATAAAAAATTTATCTTAAAATATTTTTCAATAATTTACTTTTATAATTGTTAGAAAATATATTGATAGTTACACCAAAATATGAAGTATGGAAATAAAGAGTAGGTAACATGATAATCCCAATGATCTTGTTAGAACAGGTTATTACACCATCTTAAAAACAAAATTTTAAATTTAACTTAATTTAACAAAATCAACTTTCTAACTAAGTTTTATATCTTTACTCTTATATCATAAAATCATATTTATAGTGTATGTAACATCTTCGAAAAGTTTTGAATTATTAGATAATTTCTTTTTTCAGTTTAAGAGATCATCATATTAGTTTTATATTTAAGAGAGTAAAACAAATTTGAATTCAAAAGACTAAAAGAATATCTAAATTCGAGAAATTGAAAAACATATCTAAGTATATCAGATAATAATACTACTTTAGTATGTGGATGTTTGGTCCTGTATGTGGGAAAAGTGAAGAATGCGAATATGATGTTTGATCCACACATTAACATGTAGTGTGGTCGCGCACGCAAAGATGCCTCATGGTAGTTAAGACAAAAAGGTTGGGAATATGAATATCCAACGTGCAAAAAGAATTCTCACAGATTTTTAATTATTCTTAGATAAAGAATAATTAATAATAATAAAAATAATAATAATAAACAATCCTCCCATCCAGTTTATTCAAAAACTTATTTCATTCTTTTGTATAATTATTAATTAAAAATATTCAAAACTGATTTAATATTAGAAAGACTTTGCATTCAATGTTCTAAAATTTTTCATATTATTGAATTGTGATGGTGTGACTGAAGATGACCCGTAAAATTGTAAGTGCACTGTAGGGCCGACCAAGTAGTTCACTTTATATTTGCATTAGGAAGTCTATAAGGTTCATAGGAACGATTGAGATACATCTTTATAGGTCATTTATATTTTTATATCGGTCTACACACAAAATTTTTCTAATTAGGTGTTAATGACAGTAAATACTGTGGTGATTATCATCTAATATATATCTAAAAAGGAAAAACTTTGCTTTGATAACTACAACTGATTTATCATCTAATATATATATAAAAAGAGAAAACTTCGCTTTGATAACTACAACTGATATATAATCACTGATATATAATCAGATGTCAACTGTTGCTTTTCTTTTTGAATGACATTTATGGTATTTTATTATGAAATGACATAATTAGATTTTAAGTATCTAAATTTAAGATTTGAAACGTGGTAGGAGTCCAATGCATCCATTTGTATAAGAAAGATTTCGTGTGAGAGTGGTTGCGGTGGCGAGTACCGGTGGGAGACCATTGACGTTGACGAGAGAATCGACGGTGGCGACAGCAATTTCGGTGACAACAGTGGATAAGACTGCAATGGCGATGACAACAACAGATACGACTGCAGTAGCGGCGACAGCAGCGATGGCGAGATTCCAGATATCTGAGATTCAAACTCAATGTTTCTCAGCCTTTGATAGAATATGTTGAGCAGCGTTTTAGATAAAATCTCAAACATGTAAACTGTAAGAATGACTCTCAGTATCATACTGGAATGTTTGTTTTCTACACGTCATTTATCTTTGTCACATCAGCGTCACATAAAATTCTAAAGTGAATGTGTGCCAAGTGTGGTTATCAAAATATAACTAGTGATAAAAAATATAGAGAGTCTTTAATAACTTGAGTTTGAGAAGATCTATTTAGTAAATTTATAAATAAAAAAAATAATTTTAAGATATAAGATATTGTTATTTTAAATAAATTTTAATCTAAATTATTTTATAATACTTAAATGGGTAACTAACTTAAGGTTATTTGGAAGAATTCCTCCCAAAATCAAAAACTAAACTGAACTAAGTATAAAGGAAAACATTTAAGATGAAACTGTAGTAACATGAACAAAGTAATGATAATAAAGAAAAAAGATATTTAGTGTTGTGTTGAAGCAGAAAAGGACCCAGTTACGCAACAGAGCCACTCCCTTGGAATCATGAGGTAGGGTCACAACCCAATGGGGGTTGAGTTCGAAGTAAGGTCTTAATTCTACCAACAAAGATTCACAATCATAACCTTTTTTTTCAGAATCTGATGGCGGTGAGATTTTTTTTGATATCATCGTTATATTCTTCGAGATAATACCAGAATATGTATATTATGTGAAGGGAGTTGAACCACTACAATGGCTGAGAGCATCCTTTAGTAGGACAAAACAAAACAACTTTAGTTTATTCCAAGTCTTCGTAAGATAATGACCTTAGAAGCCAATGGACCCGTAAGAACCAGCATTTCATTGATCATGGGTGTCGTGTCGTGTCGTGGAGGGGTCTCTGCTTCTTTTCCAACGTTTCGTAAGGAACCTTTGTTTTATTGGTAAGGTTTCGATTCAGAATTCCCTTCTCTTCCAAACCAGGAACTTAACAATAACACCTACGATAGTTCCTTGACTCAAATTGAGACTTGTTTGCCAACAAAAGCAGTTTAAGTTGCTGTCAAATTTGTTTAATTAAGCAATTAAAAAAAAATCTAAAGAGTTCATTTGCAAATGTGCAATCAATTTTATAGTACGAGTCAACTACAAGGAATCTTAAAATGTTCATTTATTTTGTAAGAAATTGTGTTAAAATTTCACCACTTCAACTTATAAAATTACAAAATTTACTCAAAGATAAGTTAATAATTAAATTTGGTTATACTTTGATCTCTTTTATAATTATTTTTTTCGTACTTTTTATAAGTTTGATCAAGATAAGAATATTGTGATTTTAATCGAGATTGAAATGTATCAACTTTCTTATTTATTATTTATTAGGAAGTTGTAAGTTCAACCTTAATATAAATATGGTTTGTAATATTAAGATTAAGATATGGTCAACTTACATAATTTCTATGACTAAATTTAGTGAATTTTTTTTAATTGAAGTTGATTATGATTTTTTTTCTAACGATATTTGAAATTAATATTTCATCAATACAAGCTAACGTGATGTATGAATGAACATTAATTATAATATCTTTTTATCAATGTCAAGCACAACTATTTTCGATTGATGTTAATTAAAATTTTTATTATTTTATGTTACTTGAGTTTTTTTTATCAACTACTTCACAAATTATTCATTTTAATTGATGTTGTTAATATTAGTTTTCTTCCAAAGTTGGATGAGAATTTTGACTAAGAAGACTTTGAATCAGCTTTGAGTCGGACTGTTTTTAGTCAATGCCACCTGGAATAATTTTTAACAAATATCAATAGAAAGGAACATGAAATAAACATGAATGACAATGTCAAGAAAATAATTTTTATTAATAGTAACCGAAATAATTTTGATTGATATTTTTAAAAAATAAAATCGAAATATGTCAATCAAATAAAAAACTTAATCAATATTTAATTTAGTTAAGATTATTTTCTCTTGATATTGGTCTAAGTTACTTTTTTCTCATATTTTTAGATATTGTTTTTCAATTAACGCTACTAATCTTATTTTTCTTCTAACATCAGACATGATTTTTTTTTAATAATTAAGTAAATTTTTAACTAACTTTTATCGTAGTACTTTAGCTAGTTTCATAGTAGGTATTTTCAATCAACATAATCTAGAAGTAAAAATAACCTTAACTTATATTAACGTTAATTAATAAAAATATTTATTAATGTTAGCCAAAAATTTTAGTTAACTTGAAAAACTCAATTACAAAACATCATCATTTAATATTTTTAATTGTTAAATATTACTTAATGCTTTTTATTCATTTTAATTGTAATTAAAATATTTTATTTAAATAAGAAAAATAAAATTCAATGAATTTGAATTATCTTAATTTAAATCAAACATTTCAAAATTAAAAGAATTTGAATAGTGATAAAATTATGTTCCTGAAAAAAAGAAGTGTTACTCCATATTCACTTAATGTATTTCACCAAATGATATATTTAGTATACTATACATTCAAAGAGATATTAGTTTATATATATATATATATATATAATATATATATAGATATATTTATTTATATATATATATATATATATATATATATATATATATATATTCAAAGTACACATTTTATTGTCTTTGTTCTAACATTTTATCTCTACATTTATTAACACTCAACACTTTTTCATCACAAATAAAAAAAGACAATATATTATTTCTTCTAACCTACACTCAAAAATGTGTTGTGGATATAACATGTTGTTTGAATATAGATTATATATGGTATATTGTAATATGGTGTTGGCTTTAAATAAGAGGATATTATGTAATTTATAATAATTTCTTTAAGACATTAAACATGTGACTTTGATTTTAATATATTTTTAAGTAAAAAAGTTATACATTAATTATCAATTATAATTTTTAGTCGAATTATAAACTTAATTCAATAATTAGTTTCAGAATCATATTTTGATGTTAAGACATTGTAGACCTTTAATCTAGTAATCATTATTAATAATAATGAGAATACAATTGTAAAACCAGACTTTAATATCATTGTTGAATTTTCAAAGAGATTTAATAATAATAAAATATTAAATTTATATAAGAAACCCTACATAACATATTTTATATATTATTCAAACTTTCTCATTTATGCTTAATTCAAACTCCTAACAAAACTAAGATAAATAAACTAATTTAGTTTAATCTTTTTTAGTTACATTTTCATTAATAATATGTGTACATGGTTTTTTTATTGTACATTTACGAATCACATATTTTTATTTCTTTTCCTATTTATCTTATCACTTTTATTATTTTTATCTATCCATACAAAAACAAATATTCATATATGATGAGGATATATTGTGTGTCTATCAGTTTTTCACCATTTTAATTTTTTCCTCTATTTGTCTATCTTACTTTTTGTTCTAATTTATTTTTATTCATTTTCCACTTTATTATTATCATCATCATTATTTATATAATCATAATTTTACATTTTTAATTTTAAATTTAAAAAGTTGAAAAATTAAAAAAAATGAAAATAAATTAAAAAAAAGGTTGAGATAATTAAATGTCAAATACTTTTTTTTTTATCTATAAAGCATGATAATTATGTAATTTTGTATAGACATTTTAACATTTACGAGGGATATATGTCATGATATTTTTCAAACGATTAATAGAGTTAGTATGGTTTTAAAAAAGTGTTGGTTAAATACTTTTTAAACAATTAAGAAAGATGAATGTATCAATAAAAAAATGTTCGCGCAATTTGACAATCTTCAAGAATGATTGTTATATTTGACTAAAGTTACCAAATCTTAAATTGCAGAAACTAATAATGGATTAAAGACAAAAACTTAATTTGAATAATAAAAAGGATAAATATTAAATATTTACAATAAATAACTCATTTTTCCCTATTTCTTAGTATCATGAAGAATTTTAAAATTCATGTACTTTGTTTTAAATAAGTATGCATATGTTTATTTCATTTTGTAGTTTGTATCTTCTTATTTTTATTTATAAATTTGGCATATAATATATATATATATATATATATATATACACACACACACGAACACACAGTAAATTATCTATTTTATTGTATTTTTCTAGTTTTAATTTCATCTAATCTTATTTTCAAAATACATAATCATTAATATTATTTTTCTCCTAATCTTTAAAAAAACAAAATATTTTAAAAATAATTATTGTTTTTGTCTATTTGTAGTTCTGTGTTATTGCATAAACAAAAATAATATTTATTTTCGCTTTTGATACTTTTCGTATTTTTTTGTCCTGAAAGATAAAAACTAATTAAGGTAAACTAATCACTTTAAAACGAATCTCTCACCTCGCCTCCGGAAGAAAAGAAAACCCACAACAAAAGAGTGACAAAGAGGGACAGTTGGTAAAATTAAATCAGAAAATTAGAAAAAAAAAATCTGTAGGTACTGTTGGTAAAATTAAATCAAAAAATAAATTAATTAAATACTTAATTATATTTTATTTTATCATTCACTTCTTATATTCAATTTAGTTACTTTATTAATAAAATGTTTATTTAAGTCCCTTAATTTCTAAAAATACAACAATATTATGTCAAACAATTAAGCATGAATTAAATTTGATCAAGACATCCACAAAATCTTTTAAAAACTCCTTTCTTGTTTGAAGACTATTTTTGCCTTCTCTAACTCATTATATTTAAAAACTTAATTTTTTAAATATATTTTGAGTTGAGAGACTTTAATGCGTTGTCACTGTTAGAGTCTTAAGAAACTATTAAAATCATTTCCAACACCTCTTCTTAATTAGTGTAATACAGAAGATGACTTTTCAAGTTTCTCTTAATAAATCCCTTATCTTAATAATACAAATATATCTTTAAAAAGGTTAATATATTGTTGGTTTCTCAAGTGCATGCTTATATTGATGGGATGAAAAAATATTAATAGTTAAGATGATATTTTTTTTATCTTAATCGTATAATTTTTTTCATAAAATATTTATTAGTTAAATTAAGACAATAATTTGGTTATATAAATAATTTATATCTTAAATATTGTACCCATTAAAGGTTTACTATTTTTATATGATTGTATACATAAAAATATTTAACAAAATTATAAGATATGGTACCTTTAAAATAAATGATTAAAATTAAAAAAATAAGTAAATAAAGTTACTCCTTTCGACACCGATTATAATTATAATTGTAATTCAAAGTCTCCAAAATAACTGATAAACCAACCTAAGTAATATATATTTTCTGAGGAACCAAACTAAAGCGATGTGAGTTGAGAAATAGCCCGGGTAGTTTTGCACACAAAGGAAGAGGTAAAAAGTTTAAATTAACACTCATACATAAACGTTAATATGGAATTGATTCCATGGATCAATCTCAAAAATATGTAAAATGGGTTCAATTTAATTAAAATGTTGCGTTCTAAATTAAACTGAACTTATTTAATTTATGGTTTAAATGAGTTTAGAGAAAGATGACTAGTGAACTTTATGGAGTGATCTATTTTTATAAAATAATAACAATGTTAAAAATAAAAAATATTATTTTATTAACATGTATACATATATTATAATTCAAATAAATAATTGTATCTAAAATTAAAATTAATTTCATTGATATGGATTAAATTTAATACATAAGTGTATATTAATTTTATCATATTAAATCAGATAAAAATGACCAGGATAGGATAAATAGTCAAATATAAATATCACTGTGTGTTTACAATAAAGATTAAGCCAACAAAATTTTATTAGATGAACTGTTGATCTAAGTTAACCGAATTTTTTTGCAAGTATAATTTAAGGACAAAATGTTAAAAAATAAAATTCATAAAATTTTAAAAGTTTGAAGCTGAAAGTACAAACAATCCTTTAATTTTTTTCATAATTTAACTTAAAATAATTACTCATTTTAAATCAAGATTTTTCCTAAAAAGTGCCATATTAAATACCGTTTAAAGAAAACCATAACAAATACTAAAAAAATTGAAAACAAGCTATCTAAAGAAATTTTAATTTTAGATAATAAACTACTAAAACATGTTTAAAGTATTAATAAAAAATTAAATTAAACAAATGACAGAGCCAAATTACTTTATTATGTTATCTTAAAGGTCATATAACACAACCGCTATAAACATGATATTCCTCTCCTTTTTCTTTCCACATGAATCTTTTACTTTTAGAAAACTTTTAATAAAATTTGTCAACCATTAAATATAAGCATTTTCCTAATAGAAATTGGAACTGTAGTTAGTTATGTAGCATAACTTAAAGCTTTATTTGAGGCGTTATTTTTACTTAAAAGAACAATATATCACTAGCTAGAACAAAGAACATTCATATTTTTATTACATTAAAATATATAATTTTATGATTTTTTTTATAAAATTATTACTTTTAATAAGTAATTAATTAAAAATAAAAAAATAATACAATTTAAAAAATATAAATAATTTTATAAAAATAGTATTAAAATATTACTTAACCTTTATTTTAATAAAATATAATTTTTTTAGTTATTTTAAAATAACATAAATTATTCAATTTTTTATTTTATTAAATAAATGCATAAATCATTTTTTATTTATTAAAAAGTAAAATTGTTAATTAAAAAATTACATCAACAGAAGTTACTAAATAACTTATGCTCTTTACATCATGGTATAGATGGTTAAACAATTTAAATTTTATTACATCTTCTAATTTGGAGGCTTTAAGAATAACTTGTCATTGTTATAGTATTTTTAGTTGAATTTTTTATTTTTAAAATTCAAGATTGAAAAAAGTTGTACTGCCTTTTTACTAATATATTTATTTTCACAAATAAATAAAATATTATTTTATTATGTGTTATTGCATTTAGAAAAAAAAAATGAAATGTTATATTACGACCATAAATATACTTATTTTTTATAAAAAAAAAACACTCAAATATTACAACGCAATCCCATTTATAAAATTTATAAAGGAAGTTTATTCATGCATTATCACTTTTTTCTTTTTCTTGAAATAGATTCTATTAGTCAGGAGGTGATCAAGTGTATATAATTTATAATCCATCATAATTTGATTTAGTGTAGGTTTCTATTTTATTTAAAGTCTCTCTATCTATTTTTTTTTTACTTGTTTTTGTAAATATTTTAAGATTTCATATATTCAATCAATTGAAAGTTATTATTTTACTTGGTTCAACCTATGATAAATATTCAGTTTAAGATAACATTTCTCAGGATCTTTAAGGTTTTTGATACGCTTTAGTTTTTTTTTTTTTCTTTTCAATCTTAAGATTAAATTTTGATAAGGTGTGTGATTTCAAATCAATGACTATATTGTTTTTATATCGGATTAGAGTGTTCGATGTACATATAAATAACATAGTTGTGATATTAATTTTTTATATAAGTTGTATTTGATTTTTAAAATTGGTTCAAATGGATAAAAATAATTAACTGAATATTGAAATTATATTTTGTACAATTTGCATATTTTATTATTTTTGCATATGTTGGATGAGCCCTGGTCACTTCAGTGTGGTTCAAGTGATGATTTTTCATTTCTAGTATAAAACATTATCACTCAAGTGTTTACTTAGTTGGTATATCTATATCATTCCTTACTTAAATTAATTATAACTTGATATTTGAGTATGAGAAATACTATAGTAAATAATATCACTGTGATAAATACATTAGTTATGCAGGTTGTAATAAAAAAATATATTATTATGTTATTGATGTATTATGTAAGTATTAAGTTGGAAGATTTAATAAGATCCTAATTTTTTATATAAATGAAATCCTGAGTGGTGAGATAGATGAAAATATCTAATATCAAATCAAGGCTAAAGAGAAAGAGTTATTGATATTCGGTGAAATATGTAAGAAATAGCGCTATCATAAAAAGTTGATAAGTGATTTATATTAAAAAATATATATATATTGTTACACAAACCAAATATTATGAAGGATGATAATATCTAAGTTTGAACTTAATATAGTATTCTAAGAAATATAAAAAAATAAATCATTATTTATCTTTTGTTGATCAAATGGATAGTCTTTTATATGTGTGTGATAACTATATTGATATTTTTATTTTATATTTAATTCAACTTTGGTGTTTTACTTTTGTGATATGATACTATAACGATCATACATAATTAACAAGTCTCGATCTGCTTGAAAGTTTTTCTTCAAGATGTTACGTTTAATCTATTTATTAAGTGTTATATTTTATCTATTACATAATGTATTATCTAAGTGTTACTTTTATATATTTTTATTTTTTTCGGAAACATTATGTATTTGATGTGTATACGTATGTGTACAAACATTTTCGGATGAAATAAATCTCAATTAAAGATAATCATGAGTTGAACGCTTGAACACTTATTTTCAATTCCATACATTTTTATTGCTCTATTTTATTTTATTCTTTTATTATGAAATCTAGTATTGTTGAGTCCATAACTTTAAATAGTATTTCTTTTGTTCTAAATTAAGGTTAAGAAAAGAGAATTTAGAGAATTAACTAGGTAAAAGCGAGAAGCTTTCTTTAATATCTTCCTTAGTTGTTATTTTTTACTTTTTTTTTATATTTTATTTAAGATCCGACTATGTTGAGTAATTTTCTTCTATTTTACATCAGGGTTTAATATTTAATAATTATTGATTTTTAATTATATATATATATATATTGAGTATTTAATAATCGATTTTCATAATTATAAATGACCAAGGAAGGATTGAGAAGCAAATATTGTCTTGGAATCTATAGGAGAGGAATTATGTATTGAATTAATTGTTTATTAAATAACAAATTGTTGCAAGTGGTGTCTTGTGTAACTAAATTACAATTAAATCTTTAACATTTAGATAAATAGAAAAAGTTACACCTTAAAATTCTTTATTTTGAATTTAATACTTTAACTGTTTTCCTGTTATTTCATATCCATGAGTCATATATAAAACTAAACACACCATATGAATTCAATATTATTATTTGATGATAATCGTTCACTTATCATTTTCATGTATTAAAATTTTTGGTGCCGTTGCATGTTTTGATTTGGTGATTATTTCGTTTTGATAAACAAATATTATAGAAAAGAAACACATATGATAAATCTAACTGGACTATCCGATATCAAAATTAATTTATAACAAGATTGTTTCGATTTAGTCTAATATAAATTATGTTATGACAGGGTTGTATCAGTTTAATCTAATGTTAAAAATTCCACATAGAATGACTTAAAATTTTAAAATCCAAATCTTATATCATAGTGCCCAGCAAATTCACTTATTTTATTACTAAATGTGAAATCAACTTTCATAATTTTATCTAGATTGATAGAAAAATGAATTAGAATAAGGTTATTTACCAATGTTAAGTATTGTTTAAACGAGTTTTGTTTTTACGAGAATGTAAAAAGTTTATATTATTAATAGTAAAAATTATATTAAATCTGACTAAGATAATTAATATAAAATTCAAAAAATTTTTTATATATATATATATATATATATATATATATATATTTACTTTTCAATCAAAATGAAATAAAATAAAATTATTGAATATTAAAAAGTATTTTTTTACTTTCATATATATACAGATTATTTCATTAAAACTTGTCATGTATATAAGTGACACATGCAACTAGAAAGGAAACATATATCAAGATAAAGTAGAAGAAGCATATAAATCAGAGAATGAAAATATCAAAGTTGTTATATATTCGATTTCATCTATTTTCTTCCCTCCTAATTAATCTGGGGGAAGCGGAATAAAATGGGGTGAATTCAATTTTTTAATTAAACCAAAGTGTAACATTATTTTGTAAGACTCTCTATCCTGTGCCCATTTCATTTTCCATTCCTTTTATCTTTCATAGTTTTATTATGCACAACAACAACCTTGCAAGAATGCAATCCATTGTTTTTTAACTTTTCCATTATTTCTTCGATTCTGACTTTTTTTTTTTCTCATCTTCACAACACTATCACGTAAATGGTATCAAGCTAATCAACACGTTCATTCAATTAGAAATTTAAATAAAATAGGTTTGTTTTTTTCCTATAATCTTTTTAATTTGTAAAATGGAGAATTTTGATTCTTTTGCTAACAGATTCTTCATAATTTGTTGTTTTGAATTTAAAAATTTATAGGTATTTAGATATATGTCGATATAAAATGGTATCGTTTAAGCGAAAATTTAAACAAAAGTTGTCTTGTTTAAGCAAACACTCGTCTGCTTAACTGAAAATGTGATAACAAGTTTGAGCTTGTTTTTATCCTTTATATCTCGACAATTAAAATTTTTTTTTGTAATAATGGTCAAGATTGCATCAAATACGGATCACGAAAGAGTAGGAGTCAAAATCCTAATTTTTGTTAAGTTTCTTCACATAAAGGTAAGGTGAAGAACAACTCAACAGATCAAAAGAAAAGAGAAATTTTTCTTTGAAAAACTTAGATTCTCAAGGCTAAGATTATCAGGTATGGGGGCTAGTGTATTCTACATAATCGAGATTATCGACTAAGATCATACATAAGTCGAGATAATAATGAAACACTGTGTCAAATGTATGTTCACAACCTAAAATGATAAATAAGTTAACCATGATTAACATTAATTAAATACTTTAGATCTCAATTTACTATCAAAATTAATCTAAAAGATGGTGACAATCCAAATCCATCATGAATAGTGTTCTCGTTCGTCTCTATAAATAGCTTGACACCACCTAATTAAATGTATGTTTTTCGAACCAATATTTAATACTCTAAATACCTAATACTTACTTGAACATCAAAATTTTTTTTACAGATATCTCATATTTTAATCGAGACCTAAGAAGAGACAGATACGTAAAATCTTCTTGAAGACAATATAAAATAAAAAACACATTTCGTTCAATACAAAAACAACATACATTAACTCATTTTAAACTATTTTAATTAAAAAAACAAATAGGAGAGAAAAAAATATCATAATCAATTTAATATAAAACTATTTTAATTAAACTGAATGAATATATTTAAAAAAAAAAATAAGAATATAACGATGTTACCTTAATAATCTCGTATATGAACGTGCAATACTATATATTGATTAACATCTGTATATAAAATCAACATTATATATTATTATTATAATTAACTATAAAAATATTAATAATCATATTATATCATTTATTCGATAAAGTTTAATTGATGTAATAATAAAGTAAATTATATATACTTGAATTTAATTTGTACTTAAAACAAATTGCAAATATATTAATAATGTTAAAAATAATCTTAAAATAATAATAAAATAAAACTAAGAATAAAAGTTGTAATTAAAATTTAAAAAAATTATTATATACGAATTTTAAGCGTATAACTTTAACTTTTATTATAAAAATACTTGTGATTAATGTATCTAGAAGAGAATATATTGATGTCACATCGTAGGTTTCAAGAAACGTGTATAAATAGGCATTATTGACACATTTTCTAACATGAATTAAAAACAAGGAAAATATCAAATGGAGGATCCCCTTGTTATTGGACGTATAATAGGGGATGTTTTGGATCCTTTTAGGAGTTCTGTGACTCTGAGGGTTGTTTATAAGAATCACACAGATGTTCTCAATAGTTGTGAGTTAAAACCTTCCCAAATTGTGCACAAACCAAGAGTTCACATTGGTGGTGATGACCTACGAGTCTTCTACACTCTGGTATGCTTCATCATACATTTTCTTCATTTCTCTTTCGGATTTCCATTTTCTAAACTTACTCTGTGTTTTTCCTATATTGGTGTTGCATGCATTAATTGTATACTCAGATAATGGTGAACCCTGATGCTCCTAGCCCAAGTCACCCATGTTTCAAGGAATATTTGCATTGGTCAGTGCCTTCCCTTTGCCACTATAATATCATCAAATTTGTTTAGATTTACCACACAACCTCACTTTTTTTTTTTTAATTTCAAATTCATCTTATTAATTCCTGTAAATTTTTAAAAACTTCGTATTAAGTCCTTTTGTTTGAACTTTTTCACCTAAATCTCCTTCAGATTTTTTTTTTCTAAAATATTTGATGAGGTGATTAGTGCTAGTAACATTAAATTAAAATAGGTTAATGCATAAATGACTTGTTTATTACCAACGTAAGCAAAATCTTTGGTAGTATTTTTATCAGCGCTTGAGATAGATGAACTAAAACACTTTTTTTTAGTTGAACGTATTAAAACGATCAATTTTATGTTTAGAAGGAGAAAATAAACTTACCCCTTTGAGAATGTATAAATCTTTTTTCTTTTTTCATAAGAAGGAAAATTAAAAGATATAAATAAAACAGGTGCATGTATTCTCACCACCTCTGTATTTGAAAGAGAAGTGAAGAGTGTATTATAAGAACAAAAAATTATTTAAACATCAATTTTAATCACAAAATAGAATGATCGTAAATTATGATTAAAATAATTAATAAATTATATTTTAGTTACTAAATAATTATAAAATAAAAATAATGATTGAATTTAATATTAATTAAATTAATATAATTGATATATAACATTAATTTTAATCACTTATATTAGTAGATTTTAAATTAGTCTAGTGATTAATTTAATTATTTTAAAAATCAATAAATTGATATATAAAAGCAATTTCTACTGTAGCGGTGTACATATAATCATATTTTTCATGCTAAACATTTTTCAATTTATTTTATTATATTTTCAAATACCATGATGAAAGGGCATCTTATAGTGAGAATTCTATAATTCTGTTCCTGATTCCAATACAAGTAGTACGATAAAAAAAGTGTAGTACATATCGAACATAAATTAGTATAGATTATGTGGTTTTGAACCACCTAAAAAGTATAACAATTATAGTACATATCGAACATCAAATTTAACTTTGATAAATACTAAGAACGCTAATTAAGGAATTAAAAGAACGTGTATCAATTTGTTTCTTCCTAATTCTTGACGCATTCTCACATAATTTCTAATAAATACTTCGTTCATACAAAAGTATTGTAATTTAAGTTTTTTTTTTCTTTTACACAGGTTTAAAAAGTAATAAATAAATAGCTTATTGAAATAATTTTACTAATAGTCTTACTTTTCCAATAGATACATAAATTACTTTTATCTATTACAAATATAAATATTGTTACAGTTTATCTGGAGAAAAAAAATAATTAATTAAGACTTTCTTAAAAATTGAAAATATTGGTCAATTTCAAATTTAAAACAAAATTAAAACTACACTAGTTTTGGAATTGAGAAAGTATTTTATTGTCTTAATCCCTTATCCAGAATGATCGCGAACAATAACCTTTAGAACAATTTTTACGAACTATAATTTATTGGTTGTTTAACCCAACTTTTTCCCGACTTAAAAGTTACCTTTGCTTTTTTTTTTTTTTTTTAAATTAATATTTTGTTAAAATAGAAGTTGTTTGGCAATTTTCGTTTGATTCAGTTTTGAAGCTTTTTTTAAGCTAGAATCTGTTTATGAATATATAATTAAATGTATTTAAAATTATTTGGCTCATTCAATGAAAAAATATATAAGAAATAAGTATTTATGTAAAATTAATTTATTCAAAATATGTTTATTTTAACAATAAAAAAAATACATACAAGTATTCAAATATATACATTTAAATTTTAAATTTTGAAATATTAATAATATTTTCATTCATGAATATTAAATTTTAAAGCTATTTAATATTATGCTATTACAATTAATATCAATTAAACAAATTTAAGTATTGACTAAAACATATATAACAATAAAAATTCATGTTATTGTTCAATAAAAAAAATTAAAAGAAAAATATTTTACTTTAAAAATTCAATAACGTAAATATCTTAAGAATAAATCAACAGATATTCAAAATTAAGTTAACAAATATATGCTAATAATTAAGAATAAAAACTGAATTACATATTAGAAAATTAAAATCAACAAATGGTAGTCATAAACATTTTAAAATATATAAAAAACTTAACTCGTTTGTATTTTTCCGAAAAATAAAACTTCACATGAAATAAATATAATTTAAAATAAACTAAAAATGTGAGAACTATTTAATAGGAAAGGCGCTGATATAAAAAGAATAACAACAGGAAAAGGCAGGAAAATACGTAGTATGAAATTGAGAAAGCAATGAGTACACCCATGAATGAATTGAAAAATAAATAAATAAATAAATAATCAAAATGTGTATTTTAGGTGAAGTTAAGATTTGAATGAGGGATAGAGTGGATAAGTTCCCCCATGAACGGTGTAAATAAAAAAAAAATCTTTGCTCTTAATTAAGATACTTAATTCAAATTTTTATTCCGTAAAAATAAAAAGATATTTCAATGAAAACTGTTTGATATAAATTCGTATTTTTGACTGAATGCCTAGGTTGGTAACCAATATTCCAGCTACGACTACGGCAACCTTTGGTACGCCTAAAACTTCTATTTATTATTTTTAAATTAAAAATAGTTAAATTTATTATTTTTGAAATTAATAATTGTTATAAAATGAATGTGATAGTTTTGTTACTGTGAGGTATTCGACAGGACATGAGGTTGTGGAGTATGAAAGTCCTCGACCAACGTCGGGGATTCATCGTATTGTTTTTGTGTTGTTTCGTCAGTTTGGGAGACAAATAGTGCATGCTCCAGGATGGCGCCACAATTTCAACACTAGGGATTTTGCCCAGGTTTACAACCTTGGATTACCGGTTGCTGCTGTCTATTTCAACTGTCAACGTGAAACTGGTTGGGGTGGAAGAAGAGCATAGCTAATAAATGTAAGCAAATTCTGATATATTGTAAGGCCCAACACAGAAGCCCTAAGGCCCAGGAAGGGCCCATGAATACATGCAATTTAGTTTATTTGGGCCTACAAAAATTCAAAGATAGGTGGATCTCCAACTTAACTTTCTTGTACTGCAGAATGAAAAGGGACTTTCGTTACATAACAATACAAACCAATGTGCAAGTGCTTGCTGAGAAATATTTCATTTTATAATAGTTTGGAGTGGTTAATTTCTAATATTTTTCTCAATCTATAATACGAGTAGTCTATTATTGAGGCTTAGACTTATGACAACAAAAAAAATTTAAGTTTTTAAATTTACAATCCACCTAATATTCCAAAACGAACACTAAAATTTCATAAACCATAGAAAGCCAACATCCAATAGTTTTTTTTTTCATTGGCATGCTCTTCCTCCTCGTTTGGAATTTTGGAACAACTTCTTAAAAGAATTTATTTGATCCAATTTCTCTTTTTTCTAGTCATTTTTATCGTTAACTTATTAATAAAAAAATTATTAATATATTTATACTTTTGACCGATAATTAATTTCTATCCGAACATAAAAGAAATATATATATATATATATTATATAATTTTTACATTGCATCTTATAGTTTTATCCTACATACTTATTTATATATTTTTTAGAGAGAAAAGAAGAGTTTTATTTATCTATAATCTTTCCTTTTTTTTTTTTTACTAAAATTGTATTTT
>Ga0209700_104093_pt1 | contig 26815 bp, 10 predicted proteins | sample SiratroredBW_FD_187528 | JGI IMG/M metagenome (GOLD analysis project Ga0209700, IMG submission 187528) | Root nodule microbial communities of legume samples collected from California, USA - Siratro red BW (SPAdes) (version 2) | ecosystem: Host-associated > Plants > Roots > Nodule | place: USA... | reverse complement strand
AATCAGATTCATGAATCTTGTGTAATTTCTATATTTTTTCTGTTATTTGTATGAGGTAAGTAATAACCACATATCCAATCTCATAATCAGTATTATTAAATAGATTCATAAAACCAAAAAAAAAAATAGAAGAAATCAAATATAAAAACATATTAGAATGATAATAATAAAAAATGAAAATTGTGGGTATCATATTCGTGAGCAAACACTTCAAACTTTATATATATAAAATAATTTAGAAGAGACTAAATATTTTTATTTAAAACTTATGTAACCTTTACATTAAAATTCATTCTCCCATTAAAAGTAATATACAAAATTTATTTTGGAGAATTATCATAATAGTGTAATTTCAGAAGAATATTATGTAAACGGATAAAAAAAATTCTAATTATGAGAATATGTAAATCATGCTTAAGTCACATTATTTTATTAGAAAGAAATCATGTATGTATTGCAAGATCTTAGTTTCTAATAATGAAATATTTAGAGTAAAACACAAGTTGAGTGTAAATATTTAAATTGTACCTCTCTTTCACCTTAATTTAACTAACTTATTAATTTATCTTAATTGAAAGCATGTGTGTCTATTATAATTCATACCTTAACACTAAGATCATTGTGGGTCTATGACACAATTTTCAAATATCTGCTAAAAAATAGATTAAATTCGTGTTTCAAACCCACAATTAATGTGGAAATGATATTATACAGGCACACTTTCAATTAAGAATGTTAATGTGGAGACACCATTTTAATTTATTTTCATGGTTTTATTTATTGAAAATTAAAATCGTGCAAGAAGAATACAATCTCTTCCTGACATGATTTACTCGTTATGGAAATTAAATTTTTTATTACCTATCTATGGATGGAAATTTTCCAATTTGTTTGGTTGTGTTTATAAAAAATTATATTCGATATTATTAAGTTTTAAAATAGTTTTTTTTTTACGTTACTTCATCCTTAAAATTTATTAACATGACAATTCTTAACATCATCTCATGCGTGAATTATTTTCCATCAATCACTTATTTTAACAGTCCATAACAATTGATTCAGAACAAGTTTATCAATTCGGATCAAGCTAACCTTTGAACAATGAAAAATAATTTATATTTTTTTCAAAGCTTTTTATTGAATAAAAAGATAATGAGGCGGTAAAAAGTACTTTAAATATATTATATACAGTGCTTAATATGAAAAATATAATAATTTGACTATAAATATTATAAAATCTCAAAACATTATTTTAATTCAACTCTCAAAATTATGTACATTTTATTTTATTTTTCTCAATATGATTGAATTAGGTACATAACATATTCATTTGAATTATCATTAAAAAATTATTTCAATATTTAAAATGTAAAAAAAACAAAATTATGATTTTGAAAAAAATTAAAGACTAAAATATAAAAATAAAAATATACGATAGTTAATTAAAAATAACGAAAAAACTAAAGGTAACCCTTGAGGAGCGGAAGGGACGTTTTGAATGAGGTTGACAGTTCAACTATCATTACTTTCTTGTTATCCCCGCTTTATCCGAATCTATATATATATTCAAAAGTCAAAATTAACATAATGTTTTTGTTACACTTTTTTGTTCTTTGACTTTTTGAAAAAACATTAACATGTTAATATTATTGTTTTAAAAATAGAATGATACACTTAATTTTAAATTTTTAAAATAAATACTCTCAAACTATAGTTGAATAAACAATCATTTTATTTACACGTTAATTAAAAATCTTTTTCTTCTAATGAGTTATCGCTCAATATCTACCAATATAGCTAGAAAAAATATATTGACAAAAAGAGTTTTTTAACTGTTGTTCTTTAATAAGAGTGTTTCCAGGTTTTTTTTTTTTTTTTTAATTTTTTTTTTTTGTTTTTTTAAATTATTTTTTTAGTGTTTTTTTTTTTTTTTTCTTAACATTTGCTTGTATAGGAGACAATGAAAATAGACATTGGAAACAGAAAATGGTTTCTCCAAAAGCTATCGATCTTTTACCGCTTTGTGTGTATTTGCTTCCCCTTATTTTGAAGAAATAATCACGTAGTTTTGTCTACTTCGTGAGAGAGCTTTTGAAAATGAGCTATTGGTTATCTAAATATATAAGTGTTATCAAACATGTTGTACTTTGTTGATCTACGAGTTATAATTTTTACAAATTTTATATGTTTGTGTTCCCTGCTATTTAATTCTAACTCTTAGATTGCTAACACATCCTAGTGCACATATGATGGTTAGTGTATCTCTTATCTTGAAAATACCCTTGACCTAGTGATTTGTTTCCTCGTCCAGGTTGATGAAGAATAACTCAATGCAAGTCATTGATCCACCCTCTATAGATGAAGAAGATGAAGAACCTCTGCCTCAAGAGTTTGTCCTTGTGGAAAAGACCGAACCTGATGGAACAATTGAGCAAATAGTATTCTCTTCGGGTGGAGATGTTGATGTTTATGATCTTCAAGCCCTCTGTGACAAGGTGTGCATCCAATGTGTCTTCAAGTTGTGTGTTGATTTTTCTAATTTCAATTGTAAGGCGGTGATACGTGTGCATGCTAGTTTTGAAATCACTTCTCTACAGTCATCAATACTCTGAAATCATGTTAATTTGGAAGTTACTTTAGTTTGTCAATACTAGGACTTGCTTACTAATCACCACAGTAGTTTCCTTTAGTATATTTTCCTTAATACACCTCCAGCGAGTGCATTTTTTAACATTGTAATTTTCTAATTTAGCTAAGTTTTATCACTAAAAGTTGAGTGCTCAGACTTGTTATTTGATCATGCTCACCCCCTGGCAATATGAATGTTATCACTTTAACAGGTAGGGTGGCCACGTAGACCACTGTCAAAATTAGCTGCGGCTTTGAAAAATAGCTATATAGTGGCCTCACTTCATTCTATAAGAAAGTCTCCTGGGTCAGGTAAAAATAGTATGGCATCTTGTTGAGTCCTTTGTCTAAATCAATGAGTTGGCTGGTTAAGCTTTTTCTTTATTCTTATAGCTATCTAAACCTATTTGATGAACATCTTAGTGTACTTGGCGAAGTTATTTAACAGAGGGGGATGAACAGAAGAGATTAATTGGCATGGCCCGTGCTACGTCTGACCATGCCTTCAATGCCACAATTTGGGATGTTCTAGTTGATCCTAGTTACCAGGTATTTTCTGTCACCGGACATGGATTTTGAATAAAAACTCTGGTGCTAGTGACTGGAAAAGTTTTCTACCTAAAGTGGAATATGCAAAATCTCAAGTTCATGTATAATATATTTTAGTCTAATGAAGAAATCATGGTAATTGTTGAATTGGCATCCTTTCTTCATTTGTAGGCTGCATGTGTTACTTGATACATCATTCAGTGTCCATTTTTACTTACTATGCAAAATTCCCAAAAACTTTAGTGGTATTCTGCATTTTTTGCCTCCATTCTATTTCAAACTACTCCAGTAAAAACCACTCTACTTGACCTCCTGCAAAATTCCCAAAATATTCAGTCTTAGAATGAAGATAGTCAGTGCTTGAATCTCTATTTTTATTGGAAGAATTGTAAAATGCACATGGTAATGCATTCAAGCATTCTGCATCTCTGCCAAAACGTTAGTGGGCTCTAGTACCGATGAAAGCATAAACCATGCCTATAGGGTCCATTTGAATAAACAACTTAGTTAAGGTCTTTTTGAAGAAGTGCACGTTGTATAATATAAGTTGTTTTCATAATCAAAGGAAAATTAGAGATAAACTATTTTTATCTAAGCTGTTTTCATAAGCTATCCTGTAGAGCTTATTTGAAATTAGTTGTACATAAGCTCTTCCAAACGGCCTTTATCTTTGGGCTAGAGTACTGCTTATTGATGTTGTTTTTATTGTATAGGGCCAAGGTCTTGGTAAAGCTCTTATAGAGAAACTGATTAGAACTCTTCTGCAAAGGGACATTGGCAATATAACTCTGTTTGCAGACAGTCAAGGTACAACAATATTGACATCCTTTATGCATAGTATTACTCATGTTAATTACAAGATGTTGTGCAAAAGTGCTTTGTTATTTTGTGAGCTTGTGCCATGCTTTCCATGGTTTGTTTAAGTGGATACAAAGAAATGCCATAAATTTAAAGGGCTACACTATAGAGCCTTCATTTGGGAATATTCTTACCCTTTTAACTTTCTTTGACAATATTCTTCTTTTACTGTATCATTGCCTCCAGTCTTGACCAATGCTATTCGTATATTCAGTGCCTAATTTCCTTCTAGATGGGAATGTTGTTTGGTATTGTTTGGCAGCTTGGAGTCTCAATATTTGCTTTTTTTTGTCCACTGAATGCAGTTGTGGAATTTTATCGCAATTTAGGCTTTGAAGCTGACCCTGAGGGCATAAAAGGCATGTTTTGGTACCCGAATCACTAATTGCAACCCCACAAAGCTTGCTTTTTCTGATGTTAACGTTGCAATTTGCAACCACAAAGTATATAACAGAGAAGCAGTGGCAAAATTACCTATTACTTGTAACATTAAGGTACAAAGATTGGAAGTCAATCATGCGATTGATCATTGCGTTAGGTGTTAGCAAGTTATTCTATTTTTCTTTTTGTAAGTTTCAATACTTTTGATTATAGTAAGTATGCTTTATATTTGAAAAACTGAAAACCGTCACTTATTATCACTTAGAGATTGTGATTTTTTTTTATTTTTTTTTTACTTTTTATGTTTGTTCATTTTGGATGAATTGTATTGTATAATGATAGTAGTTTTAAAAACAATAAATTCAAAGATATTCTTTGATAGATTAATCAGAAGCCTAACCAAAATACGCAATCTAAAAGGATTTTAACGTTTCGAAAGGAATAATTTTTTATTTAAATAATGGATAATAGTATTTTAGCAAATGTACTTGATAGAAGAAACTGAGAGTGCAAGAAGGTGTATTAACTTGTTAGTCGATCGTTTAAAAAAATTGTAAGTTTTTGTAAGTGTTCAGATTTAGGATTCCTACCACGCTTTTTATTTTATTTTTGGAGTTCTTAAAAAAATAAAATATTTATTATTGTTTTCGGTTTATTTTATAAATTTAATTCCTTTAGTATTTATGTAAAAAAATTATATTGTTCAAGTTCAAGCTAAGTTATTAGTTTGAAAATATATTATGGATGTACAATTTAAAATCTATTTTTGAATTTGAAAGTTTCTTTTATGTTATACAATTTAAAATGTATTTAGTTTTAAGAAATATTATGGATTATGCACTCAAAAAAATTTCATCGACGTAACTTAAACAGTACTAAAAGGAAAATGAATCTTATTCAGTGCAACAATAATATATATAGTTCATTAAGGATATTTGCATCATTTAACACTCTACAAAGGTGCAGATGGAAATCATGGGGTTTAGAAAGCAACACCCTGAATGTTTTTATGTATTTTAGCCATCTTGCTAAAATCTATATAATTTAATATTTTCATTGACTTTTTATTATTTCGTATTATCTGCTCCTAGATATTTTAACTCCGAAATCTTATTGTATGAGATAATTCGTTATTTTTACGTCAAATTCATATTTTTTGTTTTTGGTTAAAATTGTAAAGTGAAAAATCCTTTGTAAACTAAATCACAATGTGAAAAAAATATTTACACGTTTAGTTTACTTTTTTATATTTATATTGCCGTGATATCAATGATACTCTATTTAACGTGATTCACAGAAGAAAAATGGTATATATTATGCGATTTTAATTATTCATTGCGAGTTTTTTTACACACGAATTCTTACACTCATTACAAGAGAAAACATAGAAAGAAAAAAAAAATGAACATTATATGAAAGTCAAATGTTCCTCATTACAAGAGAAAACACAGAAAGAAAAAAAAAATATGAACATTATATGAAAGTCAAATGTTCCTAAAGTTTTGTTCTGGAGGAAATTGAATGATGCACCAAGTTGGTGTATAACTTGTAATTTATAAACTACAATTCGAATTGGTGATAGTGACCAATATGGTACCCTTGAATACGAATATGCTATATATAGTCTATGCTATCTTACTCCATTATCTTTTTATGTAAACATGAAAGATTTTGAACTATAAATTACTTAAAGAGTGCCATATTTCAACATCACACATCTATGCAAATGTGATTATTTTATTTTACTTGTGTTAAACATTTTAATGATTTCATAATATCATTAAGTTCATGATAACCATATACCAACAACAATAATAATACTATAAAAATAATTATTTTATGTGACAACTATAGTTACTATAATTAACACAATTGTGTTTTTAGGATCATTTGACAAGGAAATCATTATGGGTTTGAACACAAGAAGATGCTTTCTCCCACTAATACGAAATTTGCATGAGGGTACAAAATTTTGCTAGTGGGAAGAAAGTACAAATTAGTTAATCGTACACTTAGAATGATCACATGCAAAATTTAGTTATATATATTTTATTTATTTTTGTTAATTAGTACACCCTTTATCATTGTCGGTAATAAAGCACTCCACTAATAAGAAATATATTCTATTTGGCTTTTAGCTATTAAAAATGAAGTTGATAAGGGTGATGAAATGGGATTCTGATGTGTAACTCGTGGACCTTCAAAACATTGAAAAGAAATATAAAATATAACAAATGATGACAAACTTTGACAATAAACTAGGTTACTACCAATGTCTGCTAAACATCCCTGTCCATTATTGTATTCATATTTGTAAGTGTCACTATATTACGACAATTTAATTATAAATTTTCGTGATTGAGCATTTTATTATTTTAGATTATAGATTTGAATATCATTGTAGGATCTAGCCAATTTATTTTCTATAAAAGAAATCACATAATTTTATTTAATGTATTCGTAAGTATGACGTTATATAGGAGTATGGATAATCGAGTCGAATTAAAAAGTAATTGAAATTTGATAAAAAAATTGAGAATCAATCACAAACAAAATTTTTCTAGATTGATTTGAATCTATTTTTATAACGGAGTCATTTGGTTTAGTTTGCAGTTTAATACTTTAACATTTTTTAAACATAACTGAAATCAATTATTTAAATTGTTTAATTTATTATTTCAACTATATACTAAAGATTGTATATGTTTGAGGAGAATTTAATGTACTTAATTTAACTAATACTTATATGAAAATTACTGGAATAAGACTGATTTTGATGTTTATAGTTCCAATATTTAATTATAATTACAGTGAATTTGACAGTAAAACCATTCTTTATAATACAAAATTATACATTGATGAGATATATTACATAATAAAACTGTAAAAATATCTAATCAATCTAAATCAAACGGTAAAAGTTAATTTAAATTTATTCATATTTTTTTATATTCAAATCAAACGGAACTAAATCCGATATAATTTTAAGCAAAAATTAAATTAAATCACAACTTGGATCACAATAGTATATACAATTTTTCTAATAAGAAATTAGCATGTTTGAGTACAAACATTAGGGTAGGATAAATAAGGGTTTTACAATAACAATAATAGTAGTAAAATAAAATAAAAGAAAGTTGACCAGTGCAAGTAGTAATAAACTGTTTTCTAATAGTGTGTCTGAATTTTCAGCGCATGTCATTGCTTTATTTCAAAAAAGATAAGCATTGGATTGATATTTTTCTTATGTCACCACTGTTTCTCTGTAACAATGTAAATAAATCGAATCATTTGTGAATTATTTAAGTTGAAATAGTGATTTGTTTGTTAAAATTATTTATTTGATTAAATAAGTAAATTCAAGTTTAAGAATAAATTTAATCATTTAAAATTAAATATTAAAGAATCATGTATAACTTGTTAATTACTATAAAATTATAACTTGAATTCAATAATAAGGTCTCAATACTATTATAAAATAAATAATATATTATGAAATGGAGAAATGAATAAAAATATGATAAAGAAAATATTTTTTCTTTTCTTAATAGAAGAATTGCATATATACAAAAATTATACTCATTCTAGATTTAACTAAACAGAAAATAAATAAAAGTATTATACTCTAATTTTAAAAGACAAAATAACATAACGATAACAATTTAATTACGTCATAAAAATAACATAATAATTAATATTAATTTCTTTTTAAAAGTTTTATATATATCTTTAAAAGAAAATTCCAATCTAAAATTAATGTAAAATGAAAGAAATGTCTATTCTTAACTTCGAAGAAATGTCTATCCTTCACTTCTTCTATGAAAATTTTCTGCTATGATATTTTTAGAAAAGAAAACTCATATGCAGATAAATGAGTCAATTGTGGTTAGACCACATTAATGATGATGATGTTATCTTATGAATGGAAGTTGATGAGTTTTAGAATGTTGAATATAAAATTTCTTTTATTCATCCTTGCATGGTTGGTCTCACTTTGTTCTTCTTGACCTGTGATTTACATAAAGGAAAAAGCTATGGTCAAAATTTGTGTCCAAGTTGGAACATTTGAGAAAGTGTGCTCCATACATAAAAGTTTCAAACATAATTTGAGGAATTGGATTAATATTGCACATCATGTTGGGCTGGCGGGGTCTGGTGTTTGATCAGGACCTGTCTCCGCGCCTCAAATAGTAAAAAGTAACTCGTTTTTATTTTAATATTTTTATGAAAGATATAATAAAAGTAATTTGAAAATAATTAAAAAAATTAACGTTATTTTAAACTTTAAAATAATAAATAAGTAAAAGAAAAAATTGATACTTAGAAGTGAAACAGAGGAACTATACTGTTTTTAGATAACAAATATATTGCACCTTGGTGAGGTGTTTCGCATTATGATTTTATAGAAAAGTTAGAATTTAATGATAATTTATTTTCAATTTCAATAATGTTATTTGGTAGGAACAATTTTCAATTAGTAATTACGAGTGATTATTTAACTGATGGAAGGAATGTACACACAACGAGTGGGGAGGAAAATGTTACTTTAATAGAGAAAGTCTCATTTTAAGAGAAAAAGTTTTGCACTTTCATGTAAAAGAAAATTATTTCGTAATATTTAAATATTTTTATGTTGACCTTGTTTTAAATTGGATTTAGTTACACCTAATTAACATTGTTCTTAGTTCAAACATTTTCCTTTAAAGAAAGGTCAATACAATTCCAATTTCTTGAATAGGTATGTAATATAGTTAAACTAAACTTGAGGGTGAATGAAATTTGCCTTTTAATTAAGCAAGCCACTTCATAAAAAAAATGAATCACAACTAACACAAAAATTCAGAGTGTTATTATTGGATGTAATTCTTTTGGGATAGGTATATTTTAATACCAAAAAATATATCATTCAAGCATAACGATTTTGGGATAGGTATTATGATAACAACACCAAAAGACCAAAAATAATTATAAAAACATTTCAGCAAACTTAAACCAAAATAAATACAAATAAATATTTTATTTAGGTACTTATTTTTTTAATTTATTAGATAATATAAAAAATTATAAAGTACTCAAAACAAAAATTCATCTTTGATATATATATATATATATATATATATATATATATATATATATAAAATTTTTTTTTTTTTTTGTAAGATTTGTTCTTCGTAGTCTAACATTTTTATATATTTATACATATATTTAAACCAAAACTTAATTATAAAACGATGATTCGTCAACTTAAGAGCGCAACTTAAATTTGAAAGAAATTGATATATAAAAAGATAGTAGTTTGGCTTAAAATTAATGTCAAGTTAATTTAAAATTTAACGATATTAATCATTTTATTAAAGTTATTAACCAAATGGTTTAAGTCAGAAAGAGTAGCAATTTTGAATTTCGAACTCGGTTTTATTTACATAAAAGTTTGTGATTATATATATTTAACAAAGATGTTTTAATAAATTAAAACAGTGATAAACTTAAGAAGATATTGCATGTAAAATCACTACTTTTTTAATCTAATATTATATGTCATTAATTAATTATTTTTAGGTTGAACAAAATGTCAAATGAGTGGTTTAAGTGGTGCATATATAATAGTATTGTGATATAATGTCAACATATTCCACTTAACAAAACTCTAAGATTCATAAAATAAATGCTATTTATCCATTTTAAAATAAATAATAGAGACTAAACAAGTGATATAAAGTTTTTAAGAAACGAAAACCGAAGAAAGATATGTTATCCGAACTAAAACTAAAATTCATACTTTTTATACAAATTAAAAATGAACAAATAACAGAAAAAAATATAAATTAAAGTTTTCTAATTGTGGTGGAATTAGAAACATATTTAAGTTTATTTATAAACGTGGGATGTTTTGTTTTTTTCTTCAATCTTCATATCTTAAAAAAATAAAAATAAAGAATAAAAACGTTAGTACCTGAAAACTGCGTGGGAAAGTCACGTTGGTCAAAAGAGAAGATTAGTTTATTGAGGAATAAAGAAGTGTGAAGACTAGGTGCAGTTGATGGAATGTAAATAAAAAAAATTAGGATATTATAATTTAGCACGTGAAAAATATAATAACTTATCGCCAAAAATAATAAATGAGAGGAAGATAATCAAACCCCAGATACAACCTCAAACATGTCGAATAATGTTTTTTGACTTCGTGCATGGTTGAGACGGAAAAAAAATTAAAAAATATAAATAAGATAAAATATAAGTTTAATTATGTAATGAATTTGGACATTATTTAATTAATTTTTTATTAAAAATTTATGATTATTTGTTTTTCTAAGTACATTATGATTTAAGTTTGTTATTAATTAGAGATAGTGATATTTTTATCTTCTCATCTCTAATTTAGTGATTAATTTTTTTTATTTATAATTTATTGATTAATTTATTATGTCTCTGTTGAATGAAGAGAAAGAAAATGTATAAGTTATTTAGTAAGCTAAAGACAACAAAAAAAAATTACGTTATTTTATTAATTATAAAATTAAAAAAATATTTAAAGTCCACAAAATTCTTTAACTAAAACTTAGCTGGAAATAGTTAATTTGTAAGATAAGATAAAATAGAAAAAGAAAGTAAGAAAAGCAAAGTAGAGAGATTAAAGAAAAAGTGTTGTTTTACCTTCTTTATTTAAATTGTTTCGTCCTATTTGTACTAACTATTGTTTATGATGTGTAACTTCCAAACCGATCCACTTAATTAAATTTAAAAAACTCTGAAATTTACAAGGCGTAATTAATCTAATGTTTATTGGGTTTAATAACACAATGACTCAATTTGATGAATACAACCTAAATTAATTGTGTTGGGTTTTTTTATAATCGGTCAAATTTAGCCAAATCTTAATCAACCAGATTTTCAATATATTCCCACTATTGCTTAACCCAATCAATTTATTTGTCTTATAAATAAAAAATGTGTTGCTAGACAACTTGGTTAGTTATTATTAAAATTATTTTTGTTAGTTATTATTTTATTTTATTTTTTGTTAAAATATTGAATCTGTAACTACATTTTTTCAAGTTTTATTTACAACAATTATATAATCTAATTCTAAAATAATATAACAAAAAAAATAGAAATTAACAATTAAAAAGGTCTTAAATTTTGTAACATTGACTCGAGAACATCAAATATAAATTGGGTATTAGGCCTAATAAAAACAATTAAGAAATCTAACCCACTTCAGGTAGAAATTATTTTATTACTTGACCAATGAATTTTGTACAAACTCAACCCATATTCACCCTTATCTTAGAACTTCACTTATCAACGTGCAGTACATTCCTTCCAACTATACTCTACCATAGATCACACTCGTATTTGATTAATGAAGGTTCAGGATATTCTCTTCTCTCCATGGTACAAACATCTATTTAATATTTCTTCGCCATTGAAATGTGAAAAATTTATATTGCAACGAGGTTTTTAAATTAATTATAACTTTTGACATATTAAGAGTTTTTTTTTTTTTTCATATTCTCCTTCTACATTAATTAACAGCCAACTTGTGGTCAAGCCTCCTCACCGACACTGATACTTTTTTTGGTGTAGTTTCTGAGATGCAATGTGTATTATTATACTTGGCAACGAGAATCGTGTCAAGTCCATTCGTATTTCTTCATATTTATTTTCATTGAAAAAACAAAAATACTTTAAATCTAATTTAACTGTGTAAAATTGGTCTATAAAACAAAAACATAGGCATAGTTATGTAGTATAATAGGAATAGAATCTCTAAAATTTCAATTGTGATTTAAAACGAACAAGAGATAGTTTGTATTGTTTAAAATGTTGAAGATTTTACCCAGATTAAAGATAAAGTTTTTTTAATTTATTTTTTATAAGGATAAATTAAATTTAAAATTTATTTTTTAAAATAATATCATAACTATTTAAAATTTATTGTAATAAAAGTATTAAGTCTCATACACGAATTAAAAATACAATTAAGTTTTATAATAAAGTTATCAAATCTTATATATACAATCTCATACACGAATTAAAAATCTATAATATAAGAAGAAAATATCTCACATTTTTAAAGATAAAGTCTTATAATAATTTTTAAATAAATAAGTACAAATTTAATTTTAAAAAAATTGTAAAACTGATTTAAAGTTATAATTTATTTCATTAGACATACCTATAATTAATTAGTCTAAAAGTACTATTGTCGTGAAAGTTGAGGTAAACATGAATGGTTGGTTTTGAAGCTTCAAAAACAAGAAAAAGATATGTCGGTCCAATATTGTCTCAACACGCTTTCAAAAGTGATAGCCATAGCCATAGCCATGTTTGTTTCCCAGCACCCCTATACCTCCTAAAAGGGATTGTTTTTCACGTTTTTACGAAAGAACATGGCCTTAGAATGCTGTGTTTTGTTTGAAGGCTCCGCTTGAAAATCGATGCTCTTCACAAAAATCCGCAACATTTTTCAACTGTGACTCACACACACACATTATTGAAGAACTTTTTGGTGGGTTGTTTGTTGTTGGAAAGAAAGAAAGCAACAGAGACACTTTCATAGCATTTTTGGGTGAAATGGTGATGGAAGACTAGTTTAAATCCGTGACTTTCAGAACTCAACTAAATGGTGAAAGGACAGTGGAGAAATTATACTAGTCCTAAACCATTACAATTTCAATTAATACCTATGTCTAAATCATCTGTGACCACCTATGCCAGACAAAAAAAAAATAGTAGTTTTATTATTTACAAAGTTAAGTATTTTTAATTAAATTAGTATTAAAAAATATTTTATCAAGTATTTAAAAGATTATTTTATTTAATTTAAGTATCTTATTATTTGATCTATATGATTGTTATATTTGTTCTATTGTCTCCAACTTAATTATCAACCGTATTCTCTTTAAAAATAAAAACAATGATTACATTAAATTTATAAAATATTTCAAAGTTAATTAAACATATTGTTTATACCCATTAATAATAAAGACTGATTTTTGTATTGTAATATATATATATATAATAAACTATTCATAATATGTAGTTGTGATTAAAGACTTACACTATCAACCCATTGAATTTTTTCTCTTTTGACGAGTTGACTGAAAGTAAATATATAATCTCATTGAATAAACTTTTTCAATTGCAAATGTTGGGATAAACAAAAATTAGTTTATATATAGATTAATTTGTATAAATATTCTTATATATATTTATTTAAAAACATTTTAAAAATAAACATTAACTTATTTTGGTTTATGAAAAAAACTATTTTATTTTCTAAAAGTACTTAGGTGACATGAACAGGTGTCACTGGGCGTGGGGAAGGACAACCTGCCTGGAATCAAAGGAGTGATGGATTTGGGCTGGATTGCTTTTAAAAATCTAATGGGCCTTTAACAAGTTGTAAGAGGCCTTTTCTTCCTGCACCCCCAAAATTTCTTGGCACACTCATACAATTTTCAAAGTAAAGTGAATTATGGATTATCCATGCTAGAAAGTTTTTTAAAACATGTTTTTCAAAATTCATGAAATAGATTCTATAACAATTTTCAAAACAAACACTTTCATATTCTCATTGTGATTACATATCACAAATATGAATTTAAACCTAACTCATATTTACAAAAATTAACTTATAAATAGAATTTTTTCTCACTCTAATAGCAATCCAAGAAAAAATAATATAATAGATCCAACTAACTTTGCTATAATAGAGTCTTATACCATATTAAAATGTAAGTCTAACTCATATTTAAAAAAATCACTTTATAAGAGAGATTATCTCCGCTACATGGTAAATTAACCTCGTGTCTAACGCAACCCATCTATATGCGTTACTTTCCTTTTATGTTCTGAAAACTTACACTTAGAAGTTATCCTGAATAATGGTTTTCTATTGCAGAAAGAAATTAGAGTTTTATACAGTTTTTCTTTCTGAATTCAACTAATTAACTATTGGAGAAAGTATACTAATAATGATTGACATAAAAAGATTCAACTAATTTTACACAACATTATCCATAGAAAGTTACATGGAAGGATAATACAAAAGTCTTTGGTACTAAAACCTGTGACAAATAACATCAGCTAGAGAACAAGTTACAACAAACATAAATATACATACAAAGTCATCACATAAAGACACACGACATCAGTATAAAAGTAAGTCACGCAACCATTTCATCGTTATTTTCAGCATCCCCCATCTCTTCATAGTCACTGTCAATGTCTGCTTCAAGAAGCCACTGCTCAAATTCATCCACGTCATCATAATCATGTGTGTATAACCCATCTGCAGTGTCATAGGGATCAGCCCCAAGCTCCTCACCATGGCATGCCACATGCAAGAAAGGTCTGCTTCTGGCCAAAGCATCTACCATGTCTCTGTTAACATTTCCTGTCACTCCCAACCATTTGAGCCTTGGAAAATATGGTTTCTTCAACCACCGAAATGCAAGTGCTGTAATGCCACCACAGTTATAAAGATCCAACAATCGCAAACTGCTTCCATGTTTGGCCTCATCAATTAGCATTGAAGCTAATGCCATGACTGCAGTATCACCAACCAGAGGGCACTGTCGCATACGCAGTTCAAAGAAGGGAATTCTACTTTTTGCCAGCAGCAGAACTCCATTATCTGAGAGGTTAGGAAGATTAGATAGATCCAGTTCTCGCAATTCCAGCACACAGCAGCCATTGAATAGAGCTGTGATACATTTATCAGTTAGTCTCTTGCAGCCGCGAAGAGACAATGCATAAAGTGAACTAATGACAGATGGTCTCAAGTACAAAAGTCCTGCATCAGTTATATCAGAGCCATCTAACAGTAAAATTTTCAGTCTACACAGAGTGCCAATGGCCTGGAGAGCTTCGTCCCCGAGGCTTCTGCAATCTCTCAGGTCAAGAATTTTGAGTTCCTTGTTTGATGCCAAACTCAAAACAGCATGATTAGTTAACAGATTGCACCGTCTCAAGCTAACATGTGTCAAAGTAAGGGATGTTGCAGAAATATCATGAAAAACTAGATCAGTTAAATGAGTGCCATGAGTGACCTTAAGCTTGTATAAGCGAGTGCAAGCATGCAGGATGGTTTTGAAACCAGAGTCTGTGACACGACAAAAGCCACCAAGGCATATGCTTTCCAAGTTTGCACACTTGTCTGCCATTAGAAGCAATGCCTGGTCATTCACTCTTCGAAAGTAGGTGATAAGAAACTCTTGGCTTCGAACCAATGAAAGATGTTTCAATCTCCCAAGTTGATTAATTTGTTGAAGACCAGCATTGGTTAAGTCAAATGTAACTCTTGGTTCAATCAAAGGCGCGTCTTGAAGATCCAAATGTGTCAAAAAGATCAAGCCTTTGGATATTGTGCCAATCATAGCATCAGTTATGTAGTCTACATTAAGACATAGTTTCTGAATGCTAGGAAGTATGGACGGTTGAACAGGATTTGAGGGCAGATGGGATCCCAAATTCGGGCTCAGCAGTTCAGTGACGGTAACTGAAGAAATGTAACCAATCTCAAGAGAAGTAAGTTTCTCCGAGGCAGAAGCCCACACTCGAGCAAAGTTGTGACGAAGAAAGAGGGAGACATCAAACATCAGAATCAGTTCCTACCAAAATAACCACTACATCAACAACCAACGAACATGATGCCATATTTACAACTAGAAACATTGAGAGAAATAATCTCAAGAAGCATAAAGAAACTTGAAGTTACATCAGTAAATGAGATGCTACAATAGATTATTATTCAACATCATAGATAACTTTCCCTTATCCAGAGATATTTGCGGTATTCACCTACCAAAATTGGGGTCGGTAATCATGTAATAAAAGTTTGTATCAGACCAAATCTAAGGAACTTAATGCAAGTTTGGTGATATTATTATTTGCCCAAATGTTTAAAGGCTTTAACTTTAAATGGCATGCCTTACTTCCAAGTGGGAGCAACCGCTGAGCAACTCCTCCAGATCGGAAATATGAATGGCCCTCCCTCTTTTCTCGGCGACGGAGCCAAGGTAAAGAGACCTGAACGGGGAAAAAAGAAGATGAACGGAAAGGGTTATTGGGAAAGCGAGCGATGTGGGACATGAGAGAGAGGAAACCTTAGATCCTTGCAGCGGTTGCCGATCTCAGACAAGAGTCTGCCACTGAAATCGGCGCAGTTGTGGAGAGAGAGGTCGTGGAGGGAGGGTTTGAGGAGGAAGGCGATGGCGGAGTCGTCGAGGCGGGAGCAATCGAGCTTGAGAGTGGTGAGGTAGGGATTGGGCGGCAGCAGTGGTCTGAGCAAGTCGCCGGAGGGAGCAGTGTCCTGGAAGAAAGAGGAGAATGAGATTGGGAAATTGGGAAAAAAGAAGAGAGAAGAAGGTGAAGAGAGAGAAGGGTACGAGGAGGTTGAAAGAGGGGAGAAAGGAGAGGATGTGACGGGCGCAGGAGCGGAAGGCGGAGGAGGTGGAGGCCAGGGAACAGATGGAGGCGATGTCCAGCTTCGTCATCACGGTCGCCACCAGCGCCGACGGGAGCCCTTCCAAGCTCGCCGCGCCGGCGCTGCCGGTTTCTTCGTTCGATCCCATGCCCCCACAGACAAACACAACACGTTCCTCGGATCCTCTCTTATTCTTAATACATTCATAAATAAATAATAATAATAAAACAAAAACAAAACCGTCCTCCTTATTAATTCCGAGGAATATAACATAGGTACGGTTTATAATTTACTATTTATTATTTTGTAAAAGATAAATGAAATTACTTTTTATTTTTCTTTTCGGTTTTTTTAACCGGACAAGTTTAAAATATAAGCTTTATAAGAATATCTTATTGGAAGTCACTGACATAAATTTAAGATGTTATATTTAAAAAGAAAATTCTTAGACCATAATTCTATGCTAAAAATATATTTTTTCTTTCAATGACTAAATAAAAATTTATTAAGATATAGATTTTATAATTTTTATATTAGAGTAAAACTTAAAAATAACCTTAAAATTAATGTAACATGGAAAGATAAAAACGAAAAGTAAAACCTCGTCAATGTAAGTATTTTTTTCTTAAAAAAAATATATAAATACAACAAATCAAACAAAATTTACCCTAATACACTTCCTTGTGTTTCACCAGTTAATCCGATTTTGTTTTTATTTTTCAGAATTCGAGCTTCTATTAAAAAAAATGAAAATTAGTTGGTGCATAATCGAATTCCTAATTATTCTTTTGGGTCATTTTTTTTCTAGCGTATTTTTTATATATATAATTCAATTATGTGTTATTTTAAATTTTCTGTACATTTTTATTAAAAAATGTTGATAAATTTCAAATTACAAATAAAAATAATAAAAAAGTGTATATTCTTTATTTCTTTGTCTGTCAAGTTTTTGCATATCTTTTATATACGTATAGTTTAATTGCAACATATTTTTACAGAAATCTTTTATAATGTAAGTTTAATTTATCATTTTTCTCTATCTTATGATTTGTTTTTATAAAATATTGTTGGTTTATTTATTTATTTTAAATCTGTTTTTTTATTTTTTTTAATATACTCTTATGTTCTTCTAAAATTAAAAATAATTTTTTTGTTTTCAGTTTTATACTTTAATATATTTTTTCAAGTATACTCTATATGAAGAGGGGAAAAAATATAATAACAATTTTCACTGAATTCATAAGAATCAAGCGAAATAATAGATAATACATGGTAGAAAAATAAATAATTTTCTTTGTTTGAGTGAAAGAGTGCCTTATTGAGAAGTTCATACATGAAATCATCAATTAAATATTGAATTATATTTATTAATAATTAACTCTCTTTTGTTTTTGAGATAATAAAACTGTATATTTTTATTAGTTTCATTATTACAATAATACGGAATCGATTCTGTTTGATTTTATTTATTTCTGTTACCTTTAAAATACATTTATTTTGATATATTTAAAAATGTATTTATTTCTATAAATTTAAATTTATTTAATATGTTTTAAAATATTAAACTTAATGTATTTTGGAACAGCCTAACAAAAAATTGAATCTAGATTTATACAAATATCAATCAATAACGACTGTTTGCCTCATTCAATTCTCCTTCGTTTTGTTTTTCCGTATCATTTGTCCTTAAAGAAAGTTAATTTTTGTCTAATTTTTTTCTCCTCATATATGTGTTTGTGTATTATTCAATTATACACTTTTTTGTGTGTTTAGTTTATGATTAAACCTTTTTATTTATTAACAAATGTCTCGTTATGTTTATTTTACTTTTGCCGCTCTTGTCTGTGATTTGGTTTTAGTAATATGCTATTTTCTTGATTTTTATTGTAATTTATTTAATTTTTATAATACGCTTTCTTTATTTATATAAAATTATACTTTCAAATTGAAAGAATAATAAGCTTATGGGTGTGAACACATTTTAATCCATGAAGGAATATAATTAAAAAGAAAGTCGAATTTTCTATTATCAAAAAATTTAAACTAATATTTTCTTCTCATTTATTTTTATATTACCCATGTCTTGTCTTAGTAATTTTTTTAAAAATAACAATTATAATAATTTTGTGTACATATTGGTTGTACAACCACTAACACAAATACTAGTATAAATTTTTATTTGAACCTTACTAACATAAGGAATCTTAAACAATTTAAGTCAAACACATTGAAAGTATACTTGATTTATTTTGTGTCATTGAAATATTTTAATACATGTAAATAACAAATTTGTAAAATCATCATTACAAGACATTATTCATGACCATTATTCACAATAATGTGACAAACTCTTTCTTGCACACTTTATCCTATACATAATAATAAAAAACAATAACTAGAATTAAATATTGTCTGCAAGTTGTGAAATCACATAAAATCAAAAAATATATATTTTCAAATTGTTTATCGAAATTTGTTTGGGACCTCATATGATTGCATCTTTAATAACCTGAAAGGAAACATATAGGGATTCATCAAGTTATTTTGCCAACTTAAAATAAAAAAAGTGATGGTTTAATTATACATGATATCACTCATGTATTAACTGGATGTATTGCAAATTATCAATTAAAATCTTAATTTCCTTTCAACATTGTAATTGAAGTCATGTGACATTTTTGATTATCTATTATAAAAGTCACAATGCTTTTAAACTTACTTACAACAAGGTCTTTCACAAATTTCAATCTCAATACTTTCACTAAAATAATATTTTATTTTGATGATCTCATCTAATGTGACACCACAATATAAATTCATAATGATTAGGAAGTTATAGTCTCGTAACAATTGTCATCCAATATATATGATTTTCGCTAAGTTACCAAACTACACAGTCCATACAAGTTACAAGATACATTACTGACATTTAATTAAAGTTGTAAATAAAAAAATTATACATAACCATGTAAAATAAAGATTTACGTTCATATGATAAAGTATTGAAGAAAACATTCACAATGTATAACATGAAAAATTATGGAATAAAATTAAACTGTTTATCAAACTAAATAAACGACAAAGAATGACACATGAAAAGATAATTTACTTTAAAAAAATTCACTAACAAATACAAAATAAAAAGGTAAAATTTGACTTAGTAGAAATATAACTCAAAATAAAAAAGAAAACACCCAACAATCAAAAAATGAATGTCAATAAAATGGAAAAGATTATTTATTTTTATAATTATTTATAATAAAAATATTTTTATAATTTAATATACATTTTAATGATAATAAAACTTTATTTTTTACTTTTATTGTTTAAATTAAAAATCTTAAGTAGAAATTAAATAATTAAATTCATTAAAACATTGGTATTTTTGGAATGGAAATTAAACACTCAAGAATATCAAACTATGTGTACTTATTAAACAAAAAATAAATAAATAAATCAATCATAAACATTAAATTATTTGTATTTAACCAAGACTAATCAAATACTTAAATTAATATAAAAACATTAAAAGCAAATTTAGAACACTTAAATATTTAGAAAGAGAATATTTTAAATGGAAAACATTTAAAATAAAAGATTTAATTAATCGATTGTTATCTATCTTTGAGGTGTAACTTAAAAATAAAAATTACAAAAGATAGCTTCATAAATCAATCGATTGATAGATTATTTCAAGAAATAAAAATAAAAAACAGGATATTTAAAAAAAAAATCCTAATTTCTCATTGAAAAAAGAGATGAACTAAACTACCTGACTTATGATCCAACAAAATCCTTGAGATTGACCCCACCCACAGTTAGAAGCCCACAGTTTTGAATCACTCGTCAGAAAGACGCTTTCTTCTCACACTCAATTGTTTTGTTCAGAGTGAAGACACATCACCCAACACAAGCATCGATTTTCGAACCTTAGCTCTTTTCCTACTTTTTCTTGGATACATCAAAGTGTAAATTCTGTGCTTACCCTGTTGTTTCCCACCTACAACTAATTATTACACTAACTGCATTACCCATTCAAATTAATTTTCCGATTAACTAGTTCATTAAATTTGGAGAGCATTTTCTCAAAATTCAACCTTGGCGCCGGATTTGAAAACTCTCCCTCCACTTTCCAATTTTTATTTATCATTTCCCCATAAAAAACATGGTATTACATAATGGGCATGTTCTTTGGTGTGTGTAGCAGAAGGGTCATGGAATGAAGACAGTCACCGCCAGATAATTAGGGTTCACAATTCGCTTTTGTTCAACCCTTATCACTGTCATTAGTGATTCTTGATCTTATTTATTTAGTTTTTGCCAATACACGCAAAAAAATTGATACCCTTTACTTCATGGCGCGCGAAAGGAACAGGCGGCAAGGGAACACGGTCACCGTTCCCGTGGATTCAAACCCCACTGGGCAAAATACTCAATCTTTGGATTTGAATGCCGAGGGTGAGGCCGATGAGACTAAAGCGATCGACTTTGCTGAAAAAAATGATGATGGGGCAGGAGGGTATTCTTCTGTTGCGGAAGGTGTGAAGAGGAAGCGGGAGAGGAAAAGTGATGAGGAGAAGGGCGTGGGAACGATGTTGGAGGGGAATTTGTTGGAGAAGAGCAATGGTCAAGACGAAAACCATGGTGAAAATGGTGGGGTTGGAGTTTCTTCTCCTGTTCAAGGTGGGAAAAAGAAGCGTGGCAGAAAGAGTAAAAAGGAGAAGGAGGATATGGAAATGAAGTTGGTAGGGGGAGATTTGTTGGAGAAGAATGGTGTTGAATACGTTAACCACGGTGAAAATGGTGGGGCAGGAGATTCTTCTGTTCACGGTGAGCAAAAGAAGTGTGGCAGAAAGAGTAAAAAAGAGAAGGAAGACATGGAAATGGAGATGTCAGAGGGCAATTTGTTAGAGAAGAAGCGTGGTCGAGACGTTAGCCGCGGTGAAAAGGATGGGGTAGGTGTTTCTTCTTCTGTTCGAGAAGGTGTGAGAGAGAAGCCTGACAGAAAGACTAATAAAGAGGAGAAGGACATGAAAGGGAAGGAGATGTTAGAGAGCGATTTGTTGGAGAAGAAAGATGTTCAAGATGATAACCATGGGAGTAATGGTGGGGTTTCTAGACGTGGGAGAAAAAGGAAGGTTAAGGTAGGTGATGGCGAGTTTGAAATGCCTGCCTTTTCTTCAGGGAGGGTCATTCGGAAACCATATAGTCTTAGAAGCCCTAAAGTCAAAATAGAAGTGGTGATGCCGAAAGTCAGCAAGAAGGATAGTAAGGTGACATGATTTATTATTCAGTAAAAATTATGGATGTTTGTTTGAGTTTGGCTTTCAATATGAACATGATTTAGCTCATATTTGAGGTTGTGTTTCTGTTTATCAATCAATAGTTGATTGAAGAACAGTCTTCAATGTGCCATCAATGTCAGAGAAATGATAAAGGCAGGGTGGTGAGGTGCACAAATTGCAATAGGAAAAGATTTTGCATACCCTGTATACTAAATTGGTATAACTTCATCTCTCTTTCAAATTTATTTTTTTCTTTCTGTGTAAATTGTAATGTCATGATATTGTATAACATGCCTTGATTGGTTGGATAAGATCTATACGAGGTTTATTTCTGTGTCATCACTGCATTGCCAGCTACCAAGTCGGTGTTACTGACATATTCTTTGTGTTGTAAGATTTAAAACATATTATTGGAGAGAATTGAAATGGCAAGCCCATGTATGAATGGCATGTGTAGTTTATCCATGAGTTCAATAATTTCTATGTGGAATTTCTAGAAATTACATACTCTATGTTTAATATGCTACTATTTCTTATGTTAGGGGGAAAAGTCTTAATTGATTGAAACAAATCCCAGATCAATTCCTGGAAAAGTTATTGCAAAATTGGTAGTTTTGGTTTCGAATGATGATAACTTCACCAACTGTTAATCGTTGAAGTTTTTTCTGTCTTTAGGTATCCTCATTTGACAGAGGATTACATTGCTGAGGCATGTCCTGTGTGCCGTGGTAATTGCAACTGCAAAGCATGCTTGAGATCGGATGTACTTATTAAAGTTAGGTCTTTCCCCTTCAAGATTAAGTTTTCTTGCGATTTTCTGAGTTCAGCATTTAAAATGTTATCATTTCGTTTGCTGTAGGAAATGAAGAAAAAAGGAGAAACCAATAAAGAAGAGAAGGTTGAACACTCTATGTATTTGCTGCGAGTACTTCTTCCGTATTTAAGATTGTTGTATGAAGAACAAATGGTTGAGAACGAGACAGAAGCTAAGATACAGGGTATTTTCCATTAGAAGTGTTGAATTAGGTTACTAATATGTGAATCAATGTTTCTCGCTAAACAAATGAATTTGATTCTGAACAAGACAAAATTTGATCGATCCATGTCTGTTCCAACACACAATATGCTACAACAACTAAACCATTGTTTTGAACGGCATGAAGCCACATATCTCTTTGTAACAAATTCTGACTTGGAAAAGACAAAGTTATCTGTTTTATAATAATTGTTTTGTTTGTTTTACAATCCATTTATTTAGAATTAATTTTCTCTCTCGATCTTTGGGTCCCTTAACAGCTTTGAACTGTTGTTCTTGTATGCACTGTAACAGCATAGCTTAAGTTTGCATGTCATCTTATGCTCCAGTCAGAGTTTAGTACAAGTTCCATATATTTTCATTGTATAATATGCTATTCTGATATGCACTACAGGGATCTCAGTCTCGGAGCTAAATGTAGTACAGGCAGATTATTCTATGAAGGAGCGTGTATATTGGTTGGGATCTTTCTCACATCTTATTGTCTTTTTTTCTAGTTATCCTTGTATCTTTATTTGTTAACTTAACACTTTCTTGCAGTGACAACTGCAAAACGTCAATATTTGATTACCACAGAAGCTGTACAAAATGCTCTTTTGATCTTTGCCTCATCTGTTGCCGTGAGCTTCGTAGTGGGCAGCTTGTAGGTGGTGCAGATCCAGTTGTGTTGGAGTTTTCCTGGCAAGGTCTTGGTTACTTGCATGGTGAAGAAGTAAATAAAAGGGTAAACCGAACTGAACCAAACGATGTTGCTAAGCCTGTAGTTCGTGAATGGTCAAGATCTGGATGGCATGCAGAAAGTAATGGTAGCATTCCTTGTCCAAAAGTCAGTGATGAATGTAACCATGATTTTCTTGAACTGAGAAGTGTGTTAGGTCAACATTTTATTACTGATTTATTGTGCAAAGCAAATGAACTAGCACAAACATACGAGCTTGGGATCCCTGACAACTTCTGTTCGTGTTCAAGGCCTGATAGAAACACAGATGTTAGATATGATGGTATGAGGAAGGCTGCTTCCCGTGCAGATTCCAGTGACAACTATTTGTACTGTCCCAAGGCCGTACAGCTACAGGATGAGGATTTAGGGCATTTTCAGTGGCACTGGGAAAAGGGGGAGCCTGTCATTGTTAGCGATGTGATTGATTTTACGTCTGGTTTAAGCTGGGAACCCCTTGTCATGTGGCGTGCATTCCGTCAGATGACTAATACCAAGCGTGACAGACATTTGGATGTGAAGGCAATTGATTGTCTAGATTGGTGCGAGGTTTGTTTACTTTCTCAATCTTAAACATTGTTCACCTGAGTGATTTTTGCTCAAAGTTCATTATTCTCTCATCTTATGTTTAAATTATTTAATTTCAGTACTTATTTTACCTGGAACCACCATGCTTCAAATGGCCAATAGAGAATATTTTAATTTTGTTGCTCTTTTCAACTTGTATTAATTTTGTTTTACTGCTCTTACTTGACATGTCTGCTATTCTGTTGCTGCTGATTTCTTTATTTTTATGATTTTTTGGTTAAATCCAGGGTGAAATTAATATCCACCAATTCTTTACTGGATATACAAAAGCTCGTGAGGATTGGCTTAATTGGCCTCAGATATTGAAATTAAAAGACTGGCCACCTTCTAATTTATTTGAGGAACGCTTGCCTCGACATTGTGCAGAGTTCATATCTTCCTTGCCATTCAAGGAATATACTGATCCTCTTGGTGGTTCTCTTAACCTAGCTGTGAAATTGCCTGGGGGGTGTATAAAGCCGGACATGGGGCCAAAGACATATATTGCTTATGGATTTCCTCAGGAACTTGGACGTGGTGACTCAGTGACAAAGCTCCACTGTGATATGTCCGATGCAGTATGCTCTACTTCCTTTTCTCCTTACCGATCTGTTATCTTCAAGGATTTCTTCTAAATTATTTTAACATTTTAGGGTGTTATTTTCCAAATAGAGTTTCATGTTTAAAGATGCATAGTTTGTAGGATGTATTCATTGTTGTATTTGATAAGCCATTTCATTTCTCTGTTTGGTTTGTTTTGAGCAGAATTAGCAGATTGTTGTTTCAATTCACATCATGATTTTTCTGTTCTGTACATTGTCTTCAGCCATAGTTAATTAGTACCTTTTATTTTTTGGAAGAACTTAGATAAATGGTGCATTTGGATCAGACAGATGAAGCTGTAATTTATGTTCACCTTTTATTTTTGCATAGATTTTCCTGATCAAATATTTATCAGTGTTTTGGATTTGTTGCTGTATATTTTGGATTGCATACACATCAATGATGAAATTAAAGTACCTTTTTTTATCTCCTTTTAATAATTTGGCTGTTCTAGGTAAATGTGTTGACTCATATTGCTGATGTTAAATTGGAACCAAAGCATCTTACTGCCATTAAGAATTTGAAACAAAATCACTTAGAGCAAGACAAAAGGGAGCTACTTAGTGATGACCAGGATATAGAAACTAATGTTGACATGCATGACAATATATCTTCTGCCATAAATTCCTTGGAGAAGCAAAATAGTGTCCAAGTCTTGGAAAACAAAAGTGGATGTTGTGATGAGAAAGAAGTTGATCAGTTTCATCAACCCTCTGTTGGTAGTGAGTTTGCCATTGCTAGTGAGGATGGTCTTTCATGCAGATCAGAGCTCAAAGAGACTGACAAAGTAAGTATGAAGCAAGAAGGTGATGTGTCGTTTGTAGGGGATGGTTCAGAAGGTGCTCTGTGGGATATTTTTCGGAGGCAGGATGTACCTAAATTGCAGGAGTATATGAGGAAGCATTTCAGAGAGTTTAGGCATATCCATTGCCGTCCTTTAAAGCAGGTATACTAATAGTGGATATTATTTGACAGCCCGAGTCATTAGTAAAGCTTTGTTCCTACCAAATAGATTTAGTGGTTATATTTTCCATAATTTTCCTATAATAATTTTTTCATTAAATACACGTCATTATGGATTGGGTGAAGGCTGGTTATGAATAGTTTTTTCGAAGTATTTGGCACACAATACCTGTTGTATATGGATAATCCATCATCTGAGCGTACCTCACTCATTAGACTTTATTTTTCTTAAATGGTAATATCCTTCGGTAATGAAGGTTATTCACCCCATCCATGACCAGACCTTCTATTTGACCGTGGAGCATAAGAGGAAGCTTAAGGAGGAGTACGGTTAGTAACACAATTTTCGTATGTTGATTGGGGGTAGGGGTCTGAATTGTGCCTCTCCACATTGACAGTTATGTGTTCTCTTGTAGGAATTGAGCCCTGGACATTCATTCAGAAACTAGGAGAAGCTGTTTTCATTCCAGCTGGTTGTCCTCACCAAGTCAGAAATCTGAAGGTAAAATGAACGTCTAGGGTAACTTTGTTTAATCTTAATTATAGGTATCAAGGTTGTTAAATTCAAGAGTTTATGTGTAAAGTCTTAGGAGTTGTGTAAACTTGAATCTTAAAATTGTAAGAGTTTACTTCATTGAAAAAGTTATTAAAATTCCTATTTATTTTAGTATGTTTTGTTTCCTTATTTAACAAATATTGTTTGTTACAAATAGAGTAGTTTAGAATGCAATTGGTGTGATAGTTATGAATATATATATATATATATATATATATATTTTTTTTTTTTTTTTTTT
>Ga0209700_104091_pt1 | contig 26823 bp, 20 predicted proteins | sample SiratroredBW_FD_187528 | JGI IMG/M metagenome (GOLD analysis project Ga0209700, IMG submission 187528) | Root nodule microbial communities of legume samples collected from California, USA - Siratro red BW (SPAdes) (version 2) | ecosystem: Host-associated > Plants > Roots > Nodule | place: USA... | reverse complement strand
GCCTAATAGCTCTATCCTTCTTTTGAGGGCAATTTTTTGAGAAGTGGCCTTTCTTGTTACAGATGTAACATCTCTGGTCATTAGATCTTCCTCTGAACTTCTTCTTTTTGAAGAATTTGAAAGTTTCAAAATTAGTGTTGGATGGCATGTAAGTTTTAATTTATGCAGTTATATTCTTGCGTAGGAAAATAGGTAAAAAGGAATTATTTAATTAGTATTAATTTGATGATAAAAAAATACCTATGGAATCTCAAATTTTGGTACAGGTGTCTCCAGAATTGTACGGTGACGAAGATACCCATGCATACGCATCATGGACGGTATGAAAAGATATCATAATATATCAAATGTTCCTAATTTCACATTATTAGTTTTCATTTTATGTTAACTTAGGAAACATTTTTTTTTTCAAAAACAACATAAACTGACTTTTTAAAAAATATTGTTGTTCTTACCTGACTCGAGACCGAGCTTTTTCCGGTAGCGGACACTGGTTGTTGAGTTCCTGGAGTTATCTCGATAGAAAGATCACCTGCAGAAGGCACTCCGACGCTCAAGTCAATGAGAGTGTTTTAAGTGTCTCACTAAAGCAAATAAAAGTGTATGATAAAGAAGATTTTTTTCCTCCCCCTTTCTTGTCTCTGATCCCTCTCCTTATAGGCCCCTGCCAGAATCTGTTTCCCTACCTTCCCCTGGTGAGAGACGTTGTGAATCCTGAATTAACACCAGGATCCGTAACGGTCACCAGTCATAATGTCAAGAGGTTAGGTGAAACCGACACGGGTTCGGGCGAACCTGGCCCTTCAACGGGGTAGGTACACAAGCCCCCCTAGTTCGGGATTCTAGTCGCTGGTTTACCACAACGACAGAGTAGTTATCGGTTTGGCGCATGCCAAGCAAGACAACCGGCTTGAGGCAATTACGTTTGGACCCCCTTTCCCGCCTGGGCGAGGTCGAACTTTCCCCCTCTTTTTGTCGGGTTCTGTGCCGAACGGCTGAGCCATCACTTCTTCATTAAATGAAGTCCAGAGAAAAGGGGTGAAGCGACTTCTGAAAGACATTTCTCTTTTTTCGTTGGATGACGCCACGTGTATCCTGTAGAGCGTGGCTCGCCCCCGTCCGTTCGATTCAGCTTTTGGCTCTTGAGCTGGAGCCTATATTGATTGGAAGGTAGGCTCCTTGACTTCTCACTCGACTCTTTGCCTTCCTTCAGCAACTACCTCTCCAGCTCCCTGACCTTCCAGGTTCTCAACCTCCCAACTTCCTTGCTCGACTCCAGGCTTGCATTGCGCTCCTTCTTCCTTCATCCAGTAGCATCATCCGTAGGTACGCCCATTGCATCCTCTTCTTACTCTGCTTCTTCCGGCATTCATAAAAATTTATTAGATAGCGAAGTAACTCCCATGGTGAAGCGAGTTCCTCTGAGCGCATTGCCTCTGCACAAGGTGATCGTGAGTCCTTAGAGGGTACCCCTTCGCCCGCACCTCACCACCAACCAACTGGTGCTATTCCAGTGGCTTCAGCTCTACCTGATTTTTCCAAGAACAGGAAAAACCCTAACCCCTTCACCACGAACCCAGGGCCCTCAAGGGCTTTGAAGAAAGTCAGGAGGGTTCTGCAACACCCTCCCATTGCCGACCTTGAGTACTCTTGGGTACATAGCTCTGTAGATAGGCACGCTTTCGAGTTCGATACTAGGAACAAAGTGGACCAATTTGTCTCTGTATACCCTTCTTGTGAGGATTCGATTGTTGAGCACGCCTTGGCTAGGCCTTGCAAAGCGCACAAGCGGGTGTACATGAAGCCTCGCCTCAATAGCCACGACTTCGTCTACGTGTACGACTATTTGTTCAAAGAGTACAACATTACCTTTCCCCTGACCAACTTTGAGGCGGGCATGCTAAATCTGATGAATATCGCCCCGAGCCAACTGCATCCCAACATCTGGGCTTTCCTACAATGCTTTGAGTTGCTACGTGACCAGCTCGGGTTGGTGCCCTCTGTGAACGCCTTTACCTACTTCAACCAAATGAAGCTTGGAAAACTCGTTGGCTAGGTTTCTCTAAGCTCTAGCCACGACAACCCTCTATTTACCTTGTATAACTCATCCTACAAGCATTTTAAGACAAAATTCTTCAAGCTGCGCTGCCACCCCGAGGATGTGGAAAGGCGACTCCTGTTCCACCTCGATCACACTCCGCGGCACCCCTTGTACTGGCAGAAACCTACTCGGTTTCCGCTCTGACCTGATTACCAGCTTACTCCCCAGGAGAAAGAGGTCATAGATGCCGTTAGGCAGCTCCCTCGCCCCCTCAAAACCTGGGCACTCCTCTGTCTTCCACTCGTAGACGACCCCGACTCTTTATTCCTAGGTATAGCTTTCTCAACAAACCCATGGTACTCACTTATGATGCTCACCCTTGTTTTTATCTTGCAGAGATTATGGGCAACAATGTGGACATGAAGAAACTCCGTGCCAAACTCGGAGGGCGTCGCGACTTCAGGACCGACCTTCAGGCTGCTAAGAGGCAGAAAAGTGATGCCTCTACTTTCCCTAACGCTGCTCCTGCTAAACATGAATCGAGTGCCCCTGCCGATTCTGCCGCTAGTACGTCGCCTCATCCTGCCGAGGCTGCAAAGCAAATCGGGGCTTCCAATTTGTCTGCTATAACAGGTGTCACCCCTTCTGAACCTGCTCCAGAAGTTATCAACCTGGAAGGCTCTCCCGAAGGAGGTGCGGGCTCACCTCGCCCATTTACCGAGCCCTCCCCTGCAATCAAAGCACAACCCTCCATGACTGATGTAACTACTAGCTCGCGTCCCCAGGCCTCTGGTCCGACTTCTCGTGGTCCAGGGCCAACCATCCGCCTTGACCACCTTAGTATCAATTATCCCGGGGTCCAATCCAATTGGCACGTTGTTCGCTAGGCGAAGGATGTAAGCTGCGTCTACCCCTATGATGCAGAGTTGATGAACAAGGTGGGCGAGGTCGGTTGCCCCGAGACCGGGGCCGTTATGCTGGCGAGATGCCGGGCAGCCGAGGGACGTTCGAGCCTTTGCGAGCACATTTCCAACCTCGAGAGGTAGGTGGCGGACCAGACTCAAGCCGGGAAGTTGCTGGAGACCGAGTTGGAGGAAGCCAAGAAGGTGATGGCCGAGAAAGAACATGCTCTCTTCGAGAAGGAAGGCCAAGTTACCCACCTCCAGGAGCTGTACGATCAACGTGAGGCCGAGCTGATTGATTGCCGGAAGGAGCTGACTCTGGTGAGGCCCTGGTGACCGAGCTGCAGGAGGAGATGGCCCGCAAAAGCGCTGCTTGGGATGCTGAAAAGCTCATACTTGAGAAGGCCTGCGTTGATGTTTACGAAGATGGTTTTTTCAAGGCCATGAAGCAAGCTCTGTCCTTGGCCCTCGAGATTGACCCATCCCGTTTTGATATTGACCAAGATGATGATCAACCCGAGAAGGACCCAACCCCCACCTCTTCTACTTGATTTATTCTAAGTTTAAATATTTCAAGGATGACTGTATAACCGTTGTATGCACATATACTTTGACCTTGAATATCTGAATATCTTTTCTCTTGTTATATTTCTCGAAATGTTAACGCATTCTGAATCGTGCTATCTTGAACAGATATTGCATGTTAAACACATACCGAACCGCGCTACCTTAATCAAATATTGCATGTTAACGCATACTGAACCGCACTACCTTAATCAAATATTGCATGTTAACGCGTTCTCGGTTATGCGCTTATTGCTTATACCCCTGTAGCTTTCAGGGTACCCCGCGTCGAAAAGTTTTCGGGTACGGTGTAAACTCCTTAACCCATTCTTGCTTTAGTTCATAGGGTGCCTTGCGCTAAATTGTTATCGGGTACGGTACATGCACGTTAATTCGTATTATTTTAGCTGCTAAGGTGTCCCGTGCCTCGGGTATGGTACATACTTGTTAACCCGGTATTATTTTAGCTGTTAGAGTGCCCCGCGCCTCGGGTACGGTACATACCTGTTAACCCAGTATAGTTTTGGTTCTAGGGGCCCCTGCGTCGAATTACCTTCGGGTACGGTACACACTCGTTAACCCGCTTGCGCTAAACACTTACTTTTAGATGTATCGAATAATTGTTAATCTAAAGTTATGCATAAAAGAAGGAGTACTTTATCAAAATTTTATTCTTATTGACACCGGTCACTGGCCTCGTTAAAACCTTGCTTGTCAAAACCCTCCTTAGGGAAAAATACAAGTCAAGGAAAGAGTACTCTGCACCTATATTCATCAATCAACTGTAATACATCTTGAGGTGAGTGTCATTCTATGTTTGCGATATGAGTTTGCCACTCAATTCTTCTAACTTGTATGCCCCATTGTGAAAGGTATCTATCACTCTGAAGGGTTTATCCCAGTTCGGGGCTAGTTTGCCCTCTTGCTTGTTTCGTCGAGCTTCTTCTGTCTTCCTTCAGACCAAGTCACCATTCTGGAAGCTTCTCTCTCGCAATCGGGTATTGTATCGCCGAGGTGCTCTTAGTTTGGCAGCCTCCTCCCTGACTCGGGCCTCTTCTCTTACCTCTTGCACTAAATCCAAATTTACTCGAAGGCTGTTTGCGTTGCTTTCTTCATCGAAGTTTGCTATTCTCCATGATACTTCCCCGAGTTCTACCAGGATCATGGCGTCAGACCTGTACGTGAGTCGGTAAGGGGTTTCTCTGGTTGGAGATTGGGGTGTACAATGGTACCCCCATAATAACCCTGGTATTTCCTCAGCTTATAGGCCCTTTAGTTGTCCTAACTTCTTCTTTAGCTCATTCAGGATGACCCTATTGGCTGCCTCTACCTGTCCATTAGTTTGGGGATGCTCTACGCTTGACACGAGATGCTTTACCCCGAGTTGTTTCAAGAATAATTCAACCCTGCTGTCCTTGAACTGCCTGCCGTTGTCAGTCACTACGCTGTGCGGCAAACCATGCCTGCAAATAAAATGTTTCCACAAAAGGTTTTGCACTTGCCAAGCCATTATCGTTGCGACAGGTTCAACTTCTATCCACTTGGTGAAGTAATCGATCGCGACTATAAGAAATTTTACCTGTCCCTTGGCCAATGGGAAAGGTCCCAGGATATCCATGCCCCAACTGCTGAAAGGCCATGGGGTTACCATTCAATGCAACTCTTCCGGGGACGCGTTGAAGACAGGTCCGTATTGTTGACATTCACGACATTTGCCAATAAATGCTCGGGCATCCTGTCTGATAGTCGGCCAGTAGTATCCAGTCCCGAGAACTCGCACTGCCATGGACCTGGCACCCTAATGCATTCCGTATATATCCCTATGGAGCTCAACTAAGACATAGTTGGCCTGTGCACGATCTAGACATTTCAACAGAGGGGAAGAAAATCTCCTTTTGAAAATTTCACCGTTGATTATCGTAAAAGAAGCAGCTTGCCTTCTAATCTTCCGAGCCTCTGAATTGCTTGCGGGTAACACGTCGTTGACAAGGAAATCCAAGATGGGCGTCATCCAACTTGTCACTCCTGGCTGAATTTCAAACGTGCTTTCTTGGTCCCAACTGGGGGTGTTCAAGACTTCTTGGATTAACGTTCTGTGTTGCCCTGGTTTTTTGGTGCTGGCCAACTTAGACAAAATGTCAGCCCTATCATTGCTAGCACGAGGAACATGCACGATGACAACGTCTACAAATTGGAGGATCAGGTTACGGGCCATGTTGTAATACTTCTAGAGCAAAGGTTCTCTAGCCTGGTACTCACCATTCATCTGTCCTGCTACCAACTGGGAATCTATTTGACACTTGAGGTTTCTGACTCCCAAATCCTTTGCCAACTTTAATCCTGCAATTAAGGCTTCATACTCAGCTTGGTTGTTGGAAGTTGTAAACCCGAATCTGATGGACTGTTCTTTGGTGATCTGGCCAGGACCCTCCAAGATGACTCTGGCTCAGCTACCCTTCCTATTGGACGATCCGTCAACGCTGAGTAGCCACACCGTTCTTTCCTTGGTTACAGGAGGTAACTAGGTCAAGAACTCGGCCAGGAATTGTGCCTTCATTGGTCCCCTCGACTCGTAGTGAAGGCCGAACTCTGACAGCTCTACTGCCCAAGCAGTCATTCTTCCTACTAACTTAGGCCTTTGCAACACCTGCTTCAGGGGGTAATTGGTTTTTACCGTCATACTATGACTGCGGAAATAATGCCGCAGTCTTCTGGCTGAAAATACCAGGGCTAATACCAATTTTTCGATCACCTGATAGCGCTCTTCAGCTGGCTGGAGCGTCTTGCTTGTAAAGTACACTGGGCTCTGTTTTAGACCTTCTTCGTATACTAACACGGAGCTGATTGCCGACTGTGCCACGACCAAGTATACCAGCAACGGGGCCCCGAGAGGCGGGCTGATCAATATCGGCAGCGCAGACAAGTCTCTCTTAATGCTGGTGAACATATCCTCACAAGCTTCATCCCACATGAAGGCCTTGGCCCTGTTTAGCTGGAAGAATGGTTTCGCCTTCTCGGCCAGTCTTGGCATGAAGCGGGACAGAGCCACTAACTTTCCGTTCAGCTGCAGAACCTCCTTCAAGCATGCGGGACTCCGCATGCGCAATATGGTCTCGCACTTGTCGAGGTTTGCCTCGATCCCCCTCTGTGTAATCATGAAACCGAGAAACTTTCCGCCTCCAACTCCGAAGAAGCACTTCTAGAGGTTGAGGCGTAAATCGTTCTTTCTTGATCAAAATCGACCTCGAGATCAACAACGTGCCCCTCGACCTTGGCTGATTTGACCACCATGTCATCTACATAGACTTCCATAGTTTTTCCTAAGAGGCCCTGAAAGATTTTGTCCATCAACCTTTGATACGTCGCCCCCGCATTCTTGAGGCCAAACGGCATCACCCGGTAACAATAATTGGACCTGTCGGTTATAAAGGCCGTCTTGTCCTTGTCCGGGGGATACATCCTGATCTGGTTGTACCCTGAGTAGGCGTCCAAAAAACTTAAAAATTCATACCCCGAAGTGTTGTCAACCAACCAGTCAATGCTGTGTAGCGGATAAGTGTCTTTCAGGCAAACTTTGTTCAGATCGGTGTATTCCATGCACATGTGCCACTTACCATTGAACTTTTTTGCCATCACCACATTCGCTAGTCATGTGGTGTAAACCAGCTCTCTGATGAACCCGGCTCTGGCGAGTTGTGTTACTTCTACCTTCACTGCCGCTCGCTGCTCTTCTTCGAGCTTCCTCTTTCGTTCCGAAACGGGTGCTGCTTTGGGAAGCAGCGCCAGCCTGTGACACATAAAGTCTGGATCAATTCCGGGCATGTCCGCAGGGCTCCAGGTGAAGAGGTCAGCATTTCTCACTATTACCCGCACTAATTCGTCTCTAACCAATCTCTGGGCTCTCAAGCCCAGATGGTTGACCTGGCAAGAGTCGGACCCGAGTTGAACTGTTGTCATGGGCTCATCAAAGGTAAGGTGACCCGCCTCAAACTCGGCTCGGGGGTCCAGGTCCACCTCTTCCTTATCCGTCGAGATCTTGTCTCTGGGTTGTCGCTCTCCTTCCCCTGCCACATTATTGCATTCAACTGAGGGGTTCAAGCTCCTCAGTCTGCATCTCCCGCTCCGTTATTGTCTTCAACGAGTATGGGGTAACCTTCAAGCTCTTCACGTAGCACTGCCGAGCCTCTTTCGGGTCCGCTTTAACAATTATAACGGTTCCGTCGGGAGCATGGAACTTCATGGCCATATGGGGAGTAGACACGACTGCCCGTAACTAGTTAAGGGTGCGTCTTCCTATCAACACATTGTAAGAGGTGTCCGCGTCAATCAGAATGTATCAGACCACTAACGTTTTGTACACCTGTCCAGCTCCAAAAGTCGTAAGCAGGTATACAAATCCCCTGGCATGAACCCTTTGGTTAGCAAACCCCAATAGCGGCTCGACATACGGTTGGACAGTGGACTCCGGGATATTGAGTTTCAAGAAGATTGACCAATATAGCACATCAACCAAACTACCCTGGTCAATTAGAACTTTGTACACCCTCCAATTGGCGATGGTAGCGGTTACCACCACCGGATCATCTTGTTTGGGGTCACTCACCGAGAAGTCAGCGTGTGAGAAGGTTATGGAAGGCTGTGACCGAGGTGGTAGATGTGTAAGCGAGTTGACGCTTCTCAGATATCTTTTCCTGGAAGAGTTGGATGAACCTCCTCTAGCGAAACCCCGACGATGGTACTGATTACGACGTTGACGGACCCTCCAGCGAACCTTCTCGTCCTATTTTCTTCTGGAACCATCTGTGCCGTCCCCTAGCCCCTTGATAGCGGCCCCCGCGGGGACCTTCTCTTCGAGGAGGGCTTCTCTGAACAAAACGGGCCAGGGCCCCTGACTGGACAAGCTCCTCGATAATATCACGGACCTTGGTGCATTCCCCAGTACTATGTCCGATACTCTGGTGGTAGCTGCATCTGAGAGTAGGGTCTGCCCCTTGCTGGGGTCGTCCTGGACGAGGAAGGCGGACAAGGTCCAGGCTACATGCCTCCTATAATATAGTCTCTTGAGCAGCGTTAAGGGGGTGTATCGGTCATACCTGTCGGGCTAGACCTTCTTTTGCAGTCGGGAGCTTTCCCTGGCGGCCGGTGGCTGCAGTTTTCGCTTCCTGGCGTCGGCATTTTCTTCAATACTCATGTATCTTGCCGCTTGCGCCCTCAAGGCATCCATATTTGGCGGGGGATCAGCGTAGAGTGAATCCAAGAAGGCGTTAGGTTTTAATCATACCAAGAGTGAACGCCTGGTCACCGCCGGATAGAGGTCGGGTATCATTAGCATGGCCTTGGTGAAGCGGGTCATGTACTGACGTAACGACTCGTTATCACCCTGGACGACATGATGGAGGGAAGCCGACGACGCAGAGGTTGGCTTGCTGTCGGTGAACCTAGCTGTGAACCTGGCACGAAGCATTTTGAACGAGTCAACCGAATTAGCAGGTAAAGAGTAATACTAGTCTAGGGCAGGGCCCTTGAGCGTCGTTGGGAACAACCGACAATGGACCCGCCCGTCCGTGGAGAAGAGGTTTCCTTGTGTCATATAGGACTTGATGTGGACCTCAGGGTCGGAGGTGCCATCATATGTGTCCATATGTGGCCACTGCCATTTGGATGGAAGTTTTGCCCTCATCGCCGATGGGGTAAAGGGGCAGAATCCCCCGTTATGTTCTTTCAGATCCTCCCTCAGTGGAGGCGGTGGGACCTCCTCAAACGGCATGTTATGATAATTCCGAGATCGACGGTGTCGACTCCCTCCCGTGCTCCCCGGATATCTTCGGGACCCGTTAGTCTGTTCGGACCGAGTGGTCCGATCAACAGTTCCAGTCCGATCCATAGTTGGTGCCTGACTCAAAAGGTTTCCTCCTCCGAACTTTCCTTCGGAGTCTCTCCCTCCCAATGGGTTGTCGGCTCATCCTGTGAATCTCGAAATGGCCGGCGTCCTCCCCGTCGAAAGGTAGTTATCTGGTCATAGAGGGCCCACATGTCTTCGTCATGGTGCCTCTACTGATTGCAGAATTGGGCATCAATTCTGTCATGCGCCGCCTGAAGAGTATTCTGGACATTGGCCTCGCTTTCCTGGAGGGTAGTCTGTAATGCATTCTGGACCTTCACTTCACTTTCTCGTAAAGCTACTTTCATGGCGTCAACGCTTTGCTGAACAACCCCTTGGAGGGTTTCGATGATTGTTGGATCCATCCGTGACACTGAAGGAGATGAACGCGTGGTCCTCGGATGAGTTTTACCAGGGCCCTACTGTGGGCGCCAAATGTTCTTACCTGACCCAAGACCAAGCTTTTCCCAGTAGTGGCATTGGTTGTTGAGTTCCTGAAGCTGTCCCGACTGGAAGATCACTTGCAGAAGACACTCCGACGCTCAAGTCAGTAAGAGTGTTTTAGGTGTCTCACTAAAGCAAATAAAAGTGTATGGGAAGATTTTTTTCCTCCCCCTTTCCTGTCTATGATCCCTCTCCTTATAGGCCCCTGCCAGAGTCTGTTTCCCTACCTTCCCCTGGTGAGAGACGTTGTGAATCCCGAATTAACACCAGGATCTGTAATGGCCACCAATCATAATGTCAAGAGGTTAGGTGAAACCGACACGGGTTCGGGCGAACCTGGCCCTTCAACGGGGTAGGTACAATTGTGATTGAAAGAAACTGTTTTGGCTGAAATACAAGAGAGGGGGAGGGTGAATTGGATTTCAAAATGTTTTTCAAAAACTAGTTGACTTTTTAAGAAATTCAAATTCGTTTAATAAACTAGATCTTTATTGACTTTACTGAGCAAGACAGTAGAATAAATCAGTAAACAGAATCTAATCCAGTCATAGTACAATGCAACAGATCAAACAATTTTATCTAAATTTAAATGTAAGTACGGAAGCGATTTAGTTTACTGTACAGAAACAGAATAGAACATAACCACACAGAAAGAACTGATCAACTTCAAGTTTATCAACCTTGATAGATTAAAAAAAACTTTTTATTAAACAATATAAACTTTGTTAAATGTGTGAAAACAGTCTTTGATCAACAACAATGAGAGATTTGGTTTTCTGGTAAAATAAACTGATAAACAGTTAACCCAGCAAATTGCAAAACTGCTGATTTGCAGAAAACTGATATACTGGTTGTTAGCAGATTCAGAGCAGTTTGGATTAGACTGTGTTAAAAATGGAATAACTGATTTTAGGTTGTTTTTGAAAATGCTTTCAGAAAATGATGAAGTTATTCAATTAGAAGATTCACTTAATTCTGAAAAATTCAAGATAATCAGCAAGAACAATAAAGAGAGAGAGCAAGAGAGAATAAGGACACAACAGATTTTTATACTGGTTCACCCAACAGCAAGGCTACGTCCAGTCCCTTACACACAATAAGGATTTCACTAAACTGATCAACCTGATCCAGTTTACAATGCTTGCCTACAGCAAGACAACACTGCACTCTGCAGCCAACCCCTGCTGACCCTACAGCAGACCAAGAAACACCACAGAACCTACTATGTGCTTCAAGAACTCCCTTGCTGAAACCCACAACAAGTAACGTTATACAGAGCCCACTGTATAACCCAAAAACGTCTCACTGCAACCTGCAGTAGACCACTGCTGATCCCACAGCAGAACAGGAAACCACACAGAAACCCACTGTGTGTTTCATGAAGACTCTTGCTGAAACCCACAGCAAGTCGCACCCTGTACAGAGCCCACTGTACAGAACAAAATTACCAACCCAAACAATTCAAGAACTCAGAATAAATGTCAAAACAGATGATGGACGAACAAGGTTACTGCAATACAAGCACTTCTATACAAAGAATGACAAAAGTAATAAGAAAGGGTATAGAAGGCTTAGTCTTGATGATCAAATCAGCGAAGAACAGTCTCAGTCAAATGATAGCTCCAGCAGCAGTTCAAGAAAACAGTTCTTGATGAAAACTTTGATTGATCTTTGATCACAAGACTCGCGGGAGCATTTGCTCTCTTTGGAATCTCAAATTTTCGTGCTCAGAAAATGTGTAAAATGATTTTCATTCGCTTTTCAAAATTTCGCGCCAGCTATTTAAACATAACTGTCATTTAAAAATTCAGTTGATTGAATCTTCAAATAGTCGATTGTTTTTCTCCAGTTAGTTAAAACAGTTATTTAAAACGCAAGTTTTGATTTTAATGATTTTTCAAAACTTTTGTTAATTCAGAAAATATATTTGGAGCTTATCATTGATTAAGATTGCCTGCTTCACTAATTAGACCTTCAAACTTACCCCACAACACACACTCCTAAGTTCTAAACCAAGTCTTCAATCTTCATGAAGTCTTTATGCATTCCACATATGCTCTTAGGGTCTTGAACTTCTTCACTTGGTTGGCTTCATCAAATCATCATAGCAGCCCACTGGTGTTAATAGTGATGTTAAAACATATACAGTCAGATAATTTTCACAGGACGGGGTGCTTCAATATTCGATATCCAGGGTTTGTTCAAACTCACAAAGGACATTTGCTTGGTTCACGTGAGCCAAATGTATCTTCCTATGGTGGACCAATTTTTGGTGCAGATACTTCTATTACTCAGGTGATGTTCTTGTTATAAATTTTGATGTAATATTTTATGATACATGGAGGTGGGTATTCTTGACAAAAATTTGTGCACATATACATTTTCAGGACCCATTGACCAAAAATTGGTGGATAAGTTTTGAGGGTCATTATATCGGATATTTTCCAACAAAATTGTTTTCGAATATGGTGGGTTCAGCGGATAAAGTAGGATTTGGCGGAAGGACTTTAACTCATCGCGGTTCTTTAAGTCCTGTAATGGGATCACGACATTTTCCTGATAAGAACCTTTTTCATGCAATTTTTTATAGGTTGATCTTTATTAAAAATGCTTCAAAAACAAATTATGGACATGAAACGTATCGAATAGAGAAATACGTTGATAAACGTAAATGTTTTGATCTTAGCTATTATGGTAATCTTCACAGAGATTATGGATATGCTCTCCAATATGGAGGACCTGGTGGTAATTGTGGTGATTGATTAGTTCATTTTTTATCATGAACAATTAAATTAAATGTTATTGTCATAATGTTTCGATAATTTATGTTTCTCCCCTTCTCTTATTTTGGTCAATTTTAATTTTAATTTCGTAACTCAAACCTTTATGTGAAAGTGTTCTCTATCCTATTTTAGACCGTTGCTTCCTGCATAGTATAAATTACTGATTGCAATTAACAAATTTTTAGTATACCAACAACATTTTTATTATTTTCATTTTTAAATTTATTTATTAAATAATTTTGTTTCTCTCCCATACACCCATTTGAGCCACACACTAGATGAATACAACATTAATAAATAAATTTAAAAATAAAGATTTGTATCGTGTAGGAAGTAGCTGCCCCTATTTTTTATGTTCTCTCAACCTCCTGTTTTCTTTCATGCTTGAGCTCATCATTTAAGCGCCCTTGTAATGTTTGAGTGATGCACTTGTTATGTTACATATAACAAGTTTTAAAAACATTAAATTCACCACTTTTAATCAAAATTTGAGTGATTATATTGTTGTTTTAGACTTTGCACGTAATTTTGTAGTATCATATATTCTAAAAATATATATATATACTATTACTGAGACTCAATACATTAACGACCATAGTATCACTTAAGTATCATCTGTGCAAAAGGAAAGAGTTATTTTAACTCTCTTATTTAAGGTGCAGAGTCATCATCTAAACATTCATACTATTACTCAAATGCATGAAATCATGACTCATTGTGAAAGTATCATCTAAGTGATAATTTCTCGTTAAATAACATCAACTAAAAAATAATTTTCACAAAACAAATATTAAATTTCATTCTCATATCCTATATCTTTAGAAAAGTATTAGAAAAGATTTGAACCTATACGTAACAAAGGTTTAACAATGTGTTTCTGCCTTAGAAAAGACAGATACAAGTAAAATATATTAAATAAAGAAACACTATTTTACATTAAGACTTCTTCGATTCTAGAAAATATTTTCTATTTTAATTTTCTATTAAAAATGTTTATACACTTCTAATAAATTATAATTTTGAATGAAGTTAAAATAATAGAATAAAGAGAATATATCATATTTTTGTTAATAAATAATTGATAATTAGAAAATATGAATTATATGTATCCTTATTAATATTATGTTCAAAGACAAACTAAATTCTTATCAATTCCTATAATAATCTAACTTGAACTAGACATTATTCTAACACCAATGACCATAGGAGATGGAGGGAAGAATCCATATATATATATAGATAAATAATTTTGTGGGAAGACAAATGTGGGAGTTTGATTCTGAAGCAAAACTTATGAGGAAAGAGCCCAAGTGGAAGCAGCTCGTCAAGATTTCTTAAAAATCGCTTTAATTTCAAAGCATGTGGTGATCGACTTTGGCAATTTCAAGTACTTCTTGTTTATTATTCTTACCAAAACCACAATAAGGTAATTATTATTCTTAATCTCTATCTTTCTCTCTTTCTCTCTCTCTCTTTCTTTCATTCTTTCTTTCTATCTTTCTCTCTCTTTTTTTTTCTTTATTTCTCTCTTTATTTCTTTATTTGTTTCTTTTTTTCTTTATTTATTTATTTATTCTTTCTTTCTCTCTTTCTTTTTTTATTTATTTCTTATTTTTTTTGTCTTTCTTTCTATCTATCTGTCTCTCTTTCTTTCTTGTTTGATTTCTCTCTCTCTTTATTTATTTCTTTCTTTCTTTCTCTCTTTCATTCTTTCTTTGTCTCTCTCTCTTTCTTTCTTCATTCCTCTCTTTATTTTTTTATTTGTTTGTTTCTTTTTTTCTCTATTTATTTATTTTTTCTTTCTCTCTTTCTTTATTTCTTTCTTTTTCTCTTTATTTATTTATTTATTTCTTATTTTCTTTGTCTTTCTTTCTCTCTCTTTGTATCTCTTTCTTTCCTTCTTTTTTTATTTCTTTCCTTCTTTCTTTTTTTTCTCTCTCTCTTTCTTTCTCTCTCTCTCTTGTTTCTTTCTTTCTCTCTTTCTTTATTTCTTTCCTTCTCTATTTCTTTCTTTCTTTCTCTCTCTTTCTTTCTCTATTTCTTTCTTTTTCTCTTTATTTATTTATTTATTTCTTTCTCCATTTATTTCTTTCTCTCTCTCTTTCTTTCTTTCCTTATTTTTTTTTCTTTCCTTCTTTTTTTCTTATTTTCATTCATTTATTCATTCTTTCTTTTTTTCTCTCATTCTTTCTTTCTCTCTCTCTTTTTTTCTTTCCTTATTTCATTCATTCATCTTTATTTATTTATTTATTTATCTTTCTTTCTTTTTATCTCTCTCTTTCTCTCTTTATTTCTCTCTTTCTCTCTTTCTTTTTCGCTTTCTTTCTTTCTCTCTCTCTTTCTTTCTTTCTCTATTGCTTTCTTTCTCTCTCTCTCTCTCTCTCTTTCTTTTTCTTTATTTTTTTTTTCTTTCTTTCTTTCCTTCTTTATTTTATTCATTCGTTCATTCTCTCTTTCATTCTTTCTTTCGCTATCTCTTTCTTTCTTTTTTTCTCTTTCTTTCTCTCTCTCTTTCTCTCTCTCTCGTTCTTGTTTCTTTCTTTCTCTCTCTTTCTTTTTCTCTTTCTTTCTTTTTCTCTTTATTTCTTTCTTTCTTTTTCTATTTATTTTTTTTTCTTTCTTTCTTTCTCTCCCTTTCTTTCTTTCTCTCTTTCTCCCTTTTTTTCTTTCTCTCAATATTCATTTTATCGTGATAACTTGATGTTATCATTATATAGTCATTTATTTTATCGTGATAAAATTTATCGCGATATATTCACTTTATCGTGTCATGATAAGATATATCGCGACAAAGAAGAAAAAGCAACAAAGAAAAAGCAACAGAGAATAAACATGAAAGAAGAAGCAAGAATGGTGAATAAAAAACGAACAAGCAAGAAACAAGAACAAGGAAAAGCAATAAAGAAGAAGCAATAAATACAAATAAGAACAAAAAAAGTAATAAACAAGAAGAGAGAAAGAAGAAGCAATAAGGAAGAAAAAAAGAAATAAGAAGGAATAAGCAACAAACAAAGAACAAGTAAGGAGGAAGAAGCAAGAAAAAAGAAGAAGCAAGAACACAAAAGAATGAAGAAACAAGAACAAGAGGAAGCAGGAACAAGAACACGAAAGGAAGAAGAAGAAATAAGAACAAGAAGAAACAAGAACAAGAAGCAAGAAAGAAGAAAAAAGAACAAAGAGAAACAATCAAGGAAAAACAAGAATGAAGAAGCAAGAACAAAAAGAACAAATAACAGGAAGAAGCAAGAAAAAATAAAAAAGAAAGAAGAAGCAAGAAAGGAGAAGAAAGAAAGGAGAAGCAAGAATGAAGAAACAAGAACAAAAAAAAGCAACAAAAAATAAGTAAGAAAGAAGAAACAATAACAAGAAGAAGAAACAAGAAACAAGAACAAGAAACAAGAAAGAAGAACTAAAAGAAGCAAGAAAAAAAATCAAAAAGGAAGAAGAAAGAAAGAAGAAACAAGAACAAGAAGAGTCAAGAAAGAAGAAGCAAGAAAGAAGAAACAAGAACAAGAAAAAGAAGCAACAAGAATAAGAAGAAGCTAGAAAAAAAGAATCAAAAAAAGAAAACAAAGAAGAAGCACAAAGGAAGAAGAAACAAGAAAGAAGAAACAAAAAAGAAGAAACAAAGATAGAACAAGCAAGAATAAAAAAAACAAAAACAAGAAGAACTAAGAAAGAAAAAGCAAGAAAGAAGAAACGAGAACAAAAAGAAACAAGAAAGAAGAAACTAGAACAAAAAGAAACAAAAAAGAAGAAACGAGAACAAGAAGAAACAAGAAACAAGTAACAAGAAAAGAAGAAACAAGAAAGAATAAGTAATAATAAAAAGAATTAAGAAAGAAGAAGTAAGAAATAGAAGAAATAAAAAATAGAAGAAATACGAAAGAAGAAGCAAGAAAGAAGAAACAAGAAACAAGAAACAAGAAAGAAGAAGCAAGAAAGAAAAAGAAGAACGAGAAGAAGTAAGGAAGGATTAGCAAGAAAAAAGAAGGAAGAAAGAATAAGTAAGAAATAAAAGAAGTAATAAAGAAAAAGAAACATGAATGCTGAATCAAGAAAAAGAAGAAACAAGAACCAAGACCTAAGAAACAATAAACAAAAACAATAAGAAGCAAGAACGAAGAAGTAAGAAAGAAGAAACAAGAAGAACAAACAAGAAAAAGAAATTTTATTAAGAATTGATTGCAAACCTGCAAAAGAAATTTTAGAAAAAGATGTTAAAAATATTGTTTCAAAACAGATTTTCACCAGATGGCAAAGTATTCTATCTTGTTTTGACTTTAAAATTGAGTTTATAAAAGGGACTAATAATTCTATTCCCGATTTTTTAACAAGAGAATTTTTGCAGGGAAATGTCTGAAAAATCCCGAGCACGGGGCCTGTCATTAGATGACTTCGGTCCTCTCACCACTAAAAAGTTTGCCGACACAGGAACAAGTTCATCCAAAGTGTCGTCCTCTATTAAAAAACCTGATGGAAGGGTTCTTCCCCCATCCATCTCCTCACCTTCAAAATTCATTGTGTTAGGGACACTTCCCGACACTTCAAAGGATTCTCCAGTAGAATTCGCAATAAAAGACCCCTGTAAGACTTTGACCGTTCTAGAACCTCATATGGAGGAAACCGATCCCTCTCAAATTATTTCCAAACATATTGCTCCAAATTGGGCATGGATTCCTTCGGGATCTACTAAAAAAACCAAACAGTTTTACCAATTAATTTTAATAGATACTAAATCGGCTGAAATTACCCTAGAATATGATAAAAAAGACCAGTCAAAAGTATGCTTTTCAAAATTAAGAATTTGTAAAATCCTTTCTGAAAATGATTGGAATCAAAAACCTATAACAGAAAAAAGGTTTTCAAGGGTATTTGACCCCTCTACATATAATTATCTTGATTATCAACAAGCTTGGTACAAGATAATGTATGATATAAATCCCAGACATTCCTGGTATATTTCATTTGACCATGTGAATGTTCTGAGTTCTGAAATCCCAGTATGGTTTCAAGAATGGTTCTGTTGGGTTGGCCCCACACGAGCCATTTTTCTCCCGCTGGTGTTAAAATATTATAATAATTATAAGGATTTATGCCCCGATTTGGCAGTCCATCTGAAATTAATAACCTTTTGCTGTAAAATGGGAATCGGCTGGATTTATCAACATGTTCTTGAAATCCATCAACATAAACCAGTCCCCTTTCCAAGGCATTTATGTGTAAAAATAAAAATACCCTGGTGGAAGAAATTTGATATCAAATTCCTGGAAGAAAAGTTTCTTCGATGGAAGAATGGTCCGATATCTTCCCCGATAACACCCGAAAAGCAAGCTTACCAGAAAAAGCTCGCTCGACAACTAAAAGGAAAGTCAAAAGCAGAAATAAGAGCTACTCTTATGGAAGCCCTATCTTCTTTAGGATCTGACGAAGAAGATGAAGAGGAAGAAAGCAGCTCTAATCCATTCTATCAGAATGAAGACGACTGCTTTGGCCTTGACATGTAAAAAGCCAAAAAGGACAAGACAACACTCAAAGGGCATCTTGACCTAAAGGCAAAGAAACAAAGTGACAAGACAGCACTCAGCAGGCATCTTGGAACCATATCAGACAGGAATCGACAGTCCACAATAAAAGTAGATTCCGTTTGTAATAATCTAAAAATTTTCAGGTCCACAATTGAGCGAGATTTTGAAATCCGACAATTTGTAACCTGTATAAATAGATGCTAAGATAGAGTTAGAAGGCATCACTTAACTTTCCTTCAAACCATCTATCTATTACATCCGCCTCTCCTTTGTATCCCTCTCTTTCCTTTCATTCTCACTCTGGAATGTAAGAAATTTTCCATAAAAAACTGTAACATTTGTGGACGAATCAAAGAGGTTCTTTTAAAGCTTTCATCTTTGTAAGTATTTCTATAAAATCTTATTATATCTCTCCATAATTTCATACTCAATTATATGTCGCCCATTTTTCGCTTCGACTCTGGTATCAACTGGTATCAGAGCCATCAGTGCGGCACTGCCGCCGGTGGTTTCTGATCTCAGAGGATATAGGGGACGCTTGGTTAGGGGCGTTTTATGTGCTCAGTTACTTTCTGTACTATATTCTGCTGTAACTCTTCCTGCTCCAATTTTTTGTATAACACTTTAATTAGTTAAAAACATGATAAAATTGTCTTTAGTGAGGAACGTTGGTCAGCCGGTAAGGGCAGAGTAAGGGTGTTCCCGGTAGTAAGTCCCTAGGTGGTCCCGGTCCAAGACCTAAAACAGTAGAGTCATGTCGAGGCTAATTAAAATGTTATCTAAAGGAAAAGAAAAGGAAGAAGAGCTAGGGGAATCTAGCGGAGAAAGTAACAGTCACATAATACACCACGAACTAAGAATTCCCGAAATTGAATCTCAACTTAATAGATGGAAACTCCCTAAACTGGAAATTTCCTCCCTCTACAAAACAAAAATCACTGATATGTTCAAGGGAGAATATGTCATTAAAACAGTTGAAAAAGAAATCGACATAAAACAGACTCAAGAGTCTATCCCTCTAATATCTCGGCAGCTTATTGCCGAACACATAAAGGATTATAAATATTTGCATATCGGATCTATCCAGATTGCAATAAAACCATTGTTCAGACAAGGGATTGATACCCCTTTATTTGCAGTCCTAAGAGATAATAGGCCTAAGCAATTGAGTGATCAGATTCTGGCCATATTCGAAACCAACCTCCATGAAGGGCCAGTCTATATCAACAATTACCCAAATTATTCAGTATCCCTAAGAAGTTTTCATGAAACAAATTACAATGTCTTCTTAGATATTAAAATGAAAGAAGATGATTGGAATCCTAGGGCAATCCCTATCACAATAATATATCGTCTTTATTATAAGGTAATGAAGACACAACTGGCCCCATAGGCCCTGCTAATATCTCCTAAGGATGAAACTACACTCTTGTTAGTTAATCCCGAAAGAGTAAACGCCTCAGTCCCACGGGTATTAAGGCATGACGAAATAACCAGTGGATTAAAATGGAGACTAGAAGACATTCTGCCTCCTACTCCACCAACGCCAAGTGAGGTAGATGCTATTACAGAATTCCGTAATGGAACGGTGGAAATAACCTTTACACCACTAAGGGATAATTTAAGAAGAGTGCGCTCCATGGCTCGATCCGAGTTTAGTTCAGCTAGACCTTCGATTGACAGAAGGAGTTTCTCTATTCCTAGAGGGCTGGTTATGCAAGGACTTCGTCCTGACCATACTACGCCCACTCCCGAATTTGAACAAGAAGAAACTCAGTACACTTCTGCTCAGTCACACCAATCTCCAACTAGATCTGATTTTAGTCAGTTAAACGTAATTTCCTCTTTCGAGATTAATAAGAAATTGCTTTAAGCAAACTTTGCAAGTGAAACTAATAAGGAGAAAAAAGATTGGTTTTATAAAAATTTTAATACAGAAGAACGATCTAAAATACGAGAAGAATACTATGAGTATATGAATACTCGACAAGAAAATGTATTCTTCTTTGAATGGTTTGAACAAGAATACCTCAAAACCATCCAAGTAATAAAAAATGGAGAAAAACTTTGGAAAACCTCTCGTGGAGAAGTTTCCAGTATAATTCCTCCCCTAGAAGAAATAAGATTTCCTAACATAGAGAATAAGGAGGTCACAACTTCTCCCTTTAAAATGATAACCGAGAAACGAGAAGTTCAAATAAAGGACATTCAAAACATTCACTCTCAGTTAAATTACACGAATCAGCTATTGCATCAAATGGCGAGTCATGAACCAGAAGCCGAATCTAAATTAGTAAACAAAGAACAATCACAAAGACTAGGAAAATCTTTGATAAAACCTTTTAAGTTCTCAGAAGAAGAACTAAAAGGATTAAAGATTGGTCGAGATGCCAGTTCAGCTTTGGAAGAAATCAATAAAAAATTAGATGAATTAAAAATCTCTAAAATAAATACTCTTACTGAAGAAGAAACAATAAATAGAATAAACAAAGGAAAAGCCCCCCAGACTTTCCCAACTAATAGAAACTTCTATAAAAGGCCTACTCTCCCGGATATTCAGTTCGAAGAATGGGAGCTCGAACACCCATCTGCCTTTGATGGAAATGGGATAACAGAATGGAATATCGATGGTATGACAGACCATCAGATTCTACGAAAAACACATAACAATGGCTGCTTCAGCTTATAGAGTAAAACATTCGGAAGAACAAACCATAAAATTAATAGTTGCAGGTTTTACGGGTATCCTAAAAGGATGGTAGGATAATTACCTTAATTCGGAAAATAGAATGTATATTACCACTTGTGTTAAAACAGAAGATAACACACAAATTCCATTAATGGTAGAAACGTTAGTCACGACCATTATTCATAATTTCATAGGAGATCCAAAAATTTTTGATGAAAGGACCTCTATGCTTCTACATAATCTAAAATGTCCCACTTTAGACGATTTCAGATGGTACGTAGATAATTTTATGTCTATGGTTCTAACCAGGGAAGACTGTAGAGAACCATACTGGAAAGAACGATTTGTGGCAGGACTACCTTTAGTCTTTGCTGAAAAAGTAAAAGAAAATCTACAGACTGAATATCCCGATACCACCCTAAAAGATCTTACTTATGGTAGGATTAGTGCAATGGTCAAAAATACGGGTGTAGCCCTATGTAATGCTATGAAAATTGAAAACCGAATTAAGAAAAACCAACAATTAGGAATAAGAGAATTAGGGGATTTTTGTACTCAGTATGGATATGAAAGAGTAACCCCTCCTTCTACCTCAAAAAGAAAAATAATAAAGAAAAATCAAAGAATCCCTCCTAAAAGAAATTGGAACTTAAAAAAGAAAAGCTCTAATAAAATGACAGAAACTCAACCACCAAAACAAAACCATAATCCCCCACCACAAGACAAAAGCAAAATAATATGCTACAAATGTGGACGATTTGGGCATTACAAAAGAGATTGTAAGATGAAAGAAAAAATAAATAATTTAAATATGAACGACGAACTAAAAAAACAGATTGCTAAAATATTTTTAGAATCCTCGGATGAAGAAGAAATCGGAGAAATAATAGAAGACTCTGATGAAGAAATAGAAGAATGTGGAGAAACAGACTGCGATGAAAATTGTAGTTGCCGATACCAGGTAAATGTAATATCAAGAGAGACCAAAAGAGCCTTAGAAATGATAAATCTCATAGAAAATCCAGAAGAAAAGCTTAAGTGGTTAACAAGAATTAAATCCAAAATATTAGAAGAAAAGGAAGAAAACCGAAACCAAGAAAAGTTTAAAGGATATGATTTTAATAAAATTCTGCAGCGAGCAAAACAGGAAGAACGAAAAATAACAAAAAGAAGAAAGAAAGAAGAAGCAAGAAAGAATAAGACACAAAGAAAAAGCAAGAAAGAAAGAAGAATGAAGAAAAAGAAGAAGCAAGAAAGAAGAATCACGAATAGGAAGAAGTAAGAAAGAATAAGAAAGAAAGAAAGAAAGAAAGAAGGAAGAAGAAAGAAAGGAAAAACAAGAAAGGAGAAAAGTAAGAAAGAAGAAGCAAGAACAAGAGAAAACAACAAAGAATAAGTAAAAAAGAAAAAGCAACAACAAAAAGAAATAACAAGAAACAAGAACAAGAATCAAAAAAGAAAAAACAAGAACAAGAATAAACAAAGAAGATGCAAGAAAGAAGAAGAAAGAATAAAGAAGAAGTAAGAAAGAAGAAAAAAGAACTAAAAAAAACAAGAAAGAAAAAACAAAAAGGAAGAAGAAAGAAAGATGAAGCAAGAACAAGAAGAAGAAAGAAAGGAGAAAGAAGAAAGAAGAAACAAGAACAAGAAGCAACAAGAATAAGAATAAACTAGAAAAAAAAGAAACAAAAACAAAAAAGAATTAGAAAAAGAAAGAAAGAAAAAACAAAAAGAAAGAAATAAATGCAAGAAAAAATAAGAAAGAACAAGCAAGAATAAGAAAAAACAAGAACAAGAAGAAGCAAGAACAAGAAAAAACAACAAAGAATAAGTAAGAAAGAAAAAATAATAATAAGAACAAGTAATAAAGAAGAAGAAACATGAAAGAATAAACAAGAACGGTGGATCAAGAATGAACTAGAAAGAAAGAAGAAACAAAAGAAGGATAAGCAAGAAAGAAGAACCAAGAATGAAGAAGCAAGAACCAACACCTAAGAAATAATAAGCAAAAAGAAAAAGTAGCAAGAAAGAATAAACAATAATAAAAATTAGAAAAGAAATAGAAGAAACAAGAAAAAAAAACAAGAAAAAAGAAGAAAGGAAGAAAAAGAAGAACGAGAAAAAATAAGGAAGGAAGAAAGGATAAGCAAGAAAAAATAAGGAAGAAAGGATAAACAAGAAAAAATAAGGAAGAAAAGATAAGTAAGAATAAGAAGAAGTAGGAAGAAGCAAGAGCCAACACCTAAGAAACAATAAGCAAGAACAAAAAGAAGCAAAAACAAAGAAGTAAGAAAGAAGAAACAAGAAAAAAGAAAAAATATGAAAAAGAACAAAAAGAACCTAAAACGAAGAAGTAATAAAGAAAAACAAGAAATAAAAGAAACAAAGAACAAGAAGATGTAAAAAAGAAGAAGAAAGAATATAAAAAAACAAGAGCAAGAAAAAAATGCAATAGATAAGAAGAAAGAAAAAAAAAGAAGAAAGAAAGAAGAAACAAGAAAGAAGAAACAACAATAAAGAAGCAAGAAAGAAGAAGCAACAATAAAGAAGCAAAAAAGAAGAATCGAGAAAAAGAAAAAAACAAGAAAAGAATAAAAAAGAAAAAACAAACAAGAACAAGAAACAACAAGAAAGAAAAAGCAATAAAGACGAAACAATAATAAGAAGGAAAGAAAGAAAAAATAATAAAGAAGAAGAAAGAAAGAAAAAGAAAGAAAGAAAAGACAAGCAAAGAAGAACCAAAAACAGGAAGAAGCAAGAAAGAAAAAGAAAAAAAAAGAAACAAGAAAAGAGAAGCAAGAATAAAAAAGCATGAACATGCAAAAAGAAGAAAAAGCAACAAAGAATAAGTAAGAAAGAAAAAACAAGAAAGAAGAATGAAGAAAAGGAAGAAACAAGAAAGAATAATAAAGAAAAAGAAGAAATAAGAAAGAAGAATGAAGAAAAAGAAGAATCAAGAACAAGAAAAAGTAAGAAAGAAAGAAGAAACAAGAAAGGAGAAACAAGAAAAAAAGAATCAATAACGAAGAAACAAGAACAAGCAACTAAGAATAAGTAAGAAAGAAAAATAAAGAAAAAGAAAAAACAACAACAAAAAGAACCAAAAATAGGAAAAAGTAAGAAAAAAGAAGAAAGAAAGAAAAAGCAAGAAGAAATAAGAACAAGCAAGAATAAGAAAAAACAACAAAGAATAAATAAAAAAGAAGAAACAATAACAAAAACAAGTAATAAAATAACAAGAATGAACAAACAAAAAAAAGCAAGAAAGAAAAACAAGAAGCAACAACAAGAAGCTAGGAAAATGAAACAAAAACAAGAAGAAAATTTGAAAATTTTGCCTCTGTATGTGTTACGGACAAGGCATACCCCACAGATTTGTAATGACATTTGAGATGGCCACAAATTTGTAATGGCATTTGAGATGGCCAAAGCACTGCAGACTCCTTTCCCAGATCCTGACATATCTTCCGCAAGCAGTAATTTTGCAAACCTTTCCTTCATTGCATCGATTCCTGATCAAACATTATTTCCCAGTAGTTAGACAACAACCAAATAAATATCAACAACTAAACCCGCCAAAGTGTTAATAATAGTCTTTCAATCTTTTTCCAGCCTTCAAAGAATCAACGAAATTCAGAACTTGTGTGAATTTTTAAACTTTTTCAAGTCTGTCAGTACTCCAAATATTATAGTCCCACCTTACCTGGCATTTTTGAACTGATGCTGGTAAATTTTGTATCTTCCAAGTGAGAAACAGGTTCATTTTCTTTCTCATCTGATTTGCGGCATTTGGAGAGTGCAGCCTTCCTAATAGGCCAACCAAGAGGAGGAGAAGCACACCCTTTGAGTTCTTGAGTTGAATCAGTGGCAGAAGAAGGAAACCCGTCTTTTTTCTTCTGAAAATTTTCACCCTTGTTGCATAAAGACTCCATCTTGAACAACTTTCCCTCAGCAGAAAAGCCTTGCTTTTTGAACTAAAATCACCCCAATGATGGTTCACTCTTCTCCAACATGTCCCAACACAGCGACAGTAGAAGTTTCTGCCGTAACAGTGAAGGAGTTTGAAAAACCAAGGAAGTTGGGAAGTGGGTTTTATAGATTATCGTGTATGAAGGGACCGTTGAGGTTGCTGTGGACACAGCATCGTGGAAAAGACGATGGAATGAAGAACAATGTAGCTTTTGGGGAAAAGTTTTTTGTGTCGCTGAATAGTTTACCTTCGTTCCTTGCAGACACACACTCTCTCACTCCGTGTTCCAAATTTGAAGTGTGGAATACCACCTAATAGATATGCTTTCTAATTTCTGTTTAATAATGGTAATTACTATTATATGTATCTCGATATAATTTTTTATTGCTTTTCATAATTTTAATAATTGCTCTCTCTATATTGTAATTTAAAAAAAATGTTCTAATTATATTTTAAAAAATCCCTCAAAATCAGTTTATGTTAACAACATTTATTTTTATTCCAATTTTAATGTACTAAATTTGAGATATTAAAAAGATAAAATATTCTTACAAACTTTCAATAGCTTAAATTCTTTGCGTTGATATAGTTTTCTATATCTTTTCCTTACTGGTTACAGATAAAATGTGCGCAAATTATTTTCAAATTACTTAATTTATCTAAGTAGTTTCTTATTCGTGTAATTTATCAATTATTTTAAGTAACTAATTCGTTGCTTTAAAAATGGCTAGTTTTTGTATAAATGATTTATTTCATTTTTATTTTCTCTGTTTTCATTTCGAATTCTTTTTAATTGGATAATGCGTATTTTTGTTTATAAATTTAATTTTTAATCTATTTTTAAATTTTTATTATTAAAATTAGTTGTGAATATCCTCTTATAAGTTATAATCATTTTAGTCATATATTTTTAATTCATATTTTGTAATTTTATCTGTATTTCATAAATAACTTGCAATGCACTATAATTACAATTTTAAATAAAGCAAATTGATATTTAAATACACATGCTAATAGGCAAGATTACTTTCATAAACAAAATTTAGTATATTGACAAGATTTTGCATGCTCAAGTCTTTTATGTGTTGAAACCATATAATTGTATCTTTGACTCACTTTTTAAATTTTTATTATTCTCTTTTAAATTATATAGTAATCGCCTTATTATTCTCATATTATTAATTTCTTTCTTTCCTGCCATCCTTATCCAACTATTTTATTTTTCTTCTTGTTTTATTTTGTTTTTATTTAGTATTAATAAAATTCAAGTACAATCTTACCATAAAAAGGTATATCATTAATTGAAAGGAAGAATAAAAGTTTTCTGTGTAATGAATAAAACAGTTAAATTAGGTATATATATTTGAATAGAAGTAAAATTGTGAATTGATAGTTCTTGGTTCAAATTTAAAGGTAATACATTTTTATTTGACTCAAGGCAAATTCTTCTTGAAATATCTTTTATGGGAAAAATAAAAGTTCATCTATTTTCTTCTATATGTCTATTTGTGAATTGTGTTAAGCATGGTATCATAAACACAATGGGTAACTGTTTGATATATTTAGTTGATTAGGACTTTTCTTCTTATTGATTGTTAACTCTTTCTATCACATATATATTGTAGTTTATAAAGCTTTTACCATTCAAATGTCTCTCCCTCATTCTAAATCCCTGCATCATCTTCCCAGCAACAAAAGGTAAAAGACTTTTTTGCCTGTAAAAGCCACCAACAACGGCTAGCACATTTGATGAATGAATCAGACATAAACAAAAGTGAAAAAAAAATAACGTTATTATATCCGTTTGGGAAAGAAGGGGTACTCAGCCTTGAAGTTTGGTGTTACGTACCTTAATTTTCCAAAATTCATTCACCAAAGAAGAAGAAGAAAAAAAAAACAAAAAGAAGAAAAAACAAGAAAAAGAAAAAAAAAAAAAAAAAAAAAAAAAAAAAAGAAAAAAAAAAAAAAAAAAAACAAAAAAAAAAAAAAAAAAAAAAAAAAAAAAAAAAAAAAAAAAAAAA
>Ga0209700_104089_pt1 | contig 26856 bp, 16 predicted proteins | sample SiratroredBW_FD_187528 | JGI IMG/M metagenome (GOLD analysis project Ga0209700, IMG submission 187528) | Root nodule microbial communities of legume samples collected from California, USA - Siratro red BW (SPAdes) (version 2) | ecosystem: Host-associated > Plants > Roots > Nodule | place: USA... | reverse complement strand
CCTTTACGGTAGGGATCCTCCCATATTACAGAGAGGGGTAGGAGAGGCTAATGTGGATGAGGTCCAGCTCTTGATGCAGGAGCGAAATCAGATGCTGGAAGAATTAAGAGTGCACTTGAACAAAGCCCAACAACGAATGAAGCTATATGCAGATAAGAAGAGAAGGGAAGTGGAATTCCAACCAGGCGATAAGGTTTATTTAAAGATTCAACCTTATAGGATGAAAAGTTTGGCTAAGAAAATCAACCAAAAGTTGAGTCCAAGGTTTTATGGGCCTTTTGAAGTGCTGGAACGGATTGGACAAGTTGCTTATAAGCTGCAGTTACCCGAGTAGGCCCGGGTATACCCCGTCTTTCATGTTTCTCTCCTCAAAGCTTGTATAAAGCCAGATACGCCCTCCCAGAACTTACCAGTTGCATTAACTGAAGATTGGGAGCTGCAGGTGCAACCTGAGAAGGTGCTGGCAGTTCGACGAAATAATGAAGATCAGTTGCAAATTTTAATCAAGTGGCGAGATCTCCCAGAATTTGAGAACTCATGGGAACTAGCCTCTGAAATTCAGCAAGTTTTCCCTTCCTTCCACCTTGAGGACAAGGTGCTTCTTGAAGGGGAGGGTATTGTTACGCCCTTGGAGTCAGAGGTGGCGAAGGGCTCCACCAAGAGGATTGCACCCTTACCCTTCCATTACAACCGAAAGCACAAAGAGAAAAATTAGGGAGATTCGGTTTTGATTCTGTTTCCAATTCTGTTGGATTTAATTAGATTTCAAGTTATTTTCTATCTTTAATTTAGGAAATATTTTGTTAGGATTTGAAGTTATTATTTTAGAGAGGATTCGGTTAGGATTTGATTTGTAATTTGAATTCTGTGGTTTACCTTTATAAGGGGGAAGGGAGGAATTAGGAGGGGAGGAAAAAACCTAGGACTGGAATAGGCTTGGAGAGCACCAACCTCTCATTGTTGGCAGATTTGTTTCTCAATAAAGATAATTTTTCATCCCTCACCATTACCCAATAATTCTGCACCGTGATTACTGGTATCATTTTTCCTAAAATTTCACGATCTGATTGGCATTAGTGTAACAGATTCCTACATCGTTAGGATCACTTCTTGATCTTCAAGTATTGATATTAAGAAACAACTACTTAACACATGAGATCCCTTTCTCCCTAAGAAATTGTACGAAGTTAGTGAAGCTTGATATGTCAGGAAATAAATTATCAGGGCATATCCCTGTTTGGTTCGGGAGCAAAATGCAAGAGTTGCAGATTTTAAGTTTGAGAAGGAATCATTTCAATGGAATTTTACCATTACAAATTTGTTATCTGAAAAGCATTCAAATCTTGGACCTCTCACAAAATAATTTAAGTGGGAGAATTCCTGCATGTATAAATAATTTTACATTAATGACTTATAAGACATTTTCAAGTGATTATGGACGTCACTGGTATTTTGTCAACACTAGCAATATTCAGAACAATGAGTCATACGAATTGAATGCATTCTTGATGTGGAAGGGTTCAGAACAAATGTTCAAGACTACTGAGTTATTACTTCTAAAAGGCATTGATCTCTCAAGCAACAACTTTTCAGAAGAAATTCCAATAGAACTAGAGAGTTTAGTTGAATTGATTTCATTAAATTTATCAAGGAATAATTTTATTGGAAAAATTCCTTCAAATATTGGAAAGTTAAAATCACTTGAATTTCTTGATTTATAAGAAATCAATTTGTTGGTTCAATTTCTTCGAGTCTTAATCAAATTGATAGACTTACCATGTTAGATTTGTCACATAATCATCTAACTGGAATGATTCCAACTGGCACTCAGCTACAAAGTTTCAGTGCTTCAAGTTATGAAGATAATCTTAATCTTTGTGGGCCACCGCTTCAAAAGTTGTGCATTGATGATGGGTCAATTCTACAACTAATTGTTAAAAATCATGAACATTCCTTTTTCGGAAATGAATTTTACATCGGGATGGTGTTGGGATTTGTTATATGCTTTTGGACGGTGTTTGGCACAATCTTATTTAAGCATTCTTGGAGACATGCTTATTTCAGATTCTTGAACAATTTAGCTGATGACATTTATGTGATGATAGCAGTCAAATTCGCAAATTACAAATGATGCAAGTAGATTAAGGTAATCGTCCTTTTACATATATTTGCTTTGCTTTTCACATTATTATATATATAATCGTAATTAACTTTTAGTTTATATATATATATATATATATATATATATATATATATATATATATATATATATATATATATATATATATAAAGAAATTCAAATAAAAATATGTATATCATGTAAAATTTATGTAATTTTTTTATAATTTAATTTTTAATAAATTGTTTATAAAATACCAATAAGAGAAAAATATTTTAATAATAATAGACTAAAATTGTAACTGTGAGTTGTATAGGTAAGATTTTATATATTTTTAACTATTTTTATATAATTAATTTTCATAATTATACAATCATGTGTAAATATTTTCAAGAGACATAAGGAAAAATAAAAGAGCTTAGTTGTATGAAAAACTAATGTTTGACAGTTTTAAAAATGATATTAATATTTTCATACTATATAACTTACATTACAAGAAAATCATTAAATAATAACTTATTTAAAGACAAAAAATAATTAGTCACTATATTAACTAATTTAGAGACCAAAAATAAATATTAAAAAAATCATTAAATAGTAACTTATTTAGAGACCAAAGATAATTAATCACTATTATTATAAGAGAATAACTATTTAATTACCAATTTTAACTACTAAACAACATAATTATTAGTTGTAAACAAAATAGATATCAAATTAAGTTTTAATTACTATATAATTATATAAATAAAATAATAACTAAATTTAGGTTTAAATTATTAGTCAGTAAGTGTTAAATATGTTAAATTAATATAAAAAATTATTAATTTATTAATTTTAATATAATATTAAAATAATTAATATCAATTGAAAAATCAAGATTTTCATGTAATATTTTAATCAAGATTTTAATATTTTAATCTTTTAATTTATTTAAACATAAGTTTAAATTAATAATAATAAATTGAGAATATTATTTAAATTAAAGTTTATTAATGATCCTTGATTTTTGAAATAAAAATAAAATCCTGACAGGAATAAAAAAATAAATTGTGAATGGTTTTTGAAAAAGAAAAATAAAGATTTAAATATTTAGAAAAAAAAAACTAGTAGGAAACAATAATAATAACTTGACTTTTTTCTTTCATTTTCAATTTTTTTCTTCTTTCCACATCCTTGGCTTTTCCTCTCTCCTTGTTTAGATTCAGAGGATAGTCTTCTCAGTAGGAAAACTTCGAGTGTTGATGTCCTATGTTAGGGTTTCTGAGATATGTGGAATGCTTTAGATGTGTCTTATCACATGCTGTTAGAAGCCGTTCGGACTCGTTGACGACGGTAATCGAAGGTTCGTCGTTGGCGATTTCTCCATAGTCGTCTCTATGGAATCGGAGGTTTTCAATTCCTTCTAGCATTCTTTCTTCTATCTCATTCACGACAAAACTAGATATCTTCGAAACAAACAAGTTCTAAGGTTTATGACTTCAAAATTTTGAAGTATAACTCGTTCTCTCTTTATTTTGATTTTAAATGTAATTCAGATTCATCTCACTTTGCATCTCTTTACTAAACTTTAGGGATTTTCGTTTTCGCTAAAAAAAATAGCTCGTTAGAGACCAATTTTTAGCTACCAAATGAAATTGTTGCTAATTGTAACTAAAATAGTTATTAAATTAAATTTTGTTTGCTAAATAAGTACAAGATTGAAGTAATGATTGAATTTAATGACCAATTAATTTAAAAAATTGGTATCTAACATTAACTACCAAAGTTTTAGTGACCTATGTAATTAGATTCTAACATTACCTACCAAATTTTAAGTTATAGACTAATTTATAATATAATGACATAGGTCACTAAAATCTTGATAGGTAATATTATATACTAATTTTTTAACTTAATTATTCACTAAATTCAATCATTATCTCTTATTTATGAACCAAAATCTAATTTAGTGACTATTTTAGTTAGAATTAGCTAACATTTCATTTTGGTAAGTAGAAATTAAGCCTAAATAACATTTTTGTTGTAATGCTTGTTCTCTCCCCAAAACCGTCTCTCAAAATGATTTGCAATCAGATTACAGGATCTGAAATCCTGAAATTTACCGTCGTCATCCCCGTCGTCCACCTTCAACTGCGATGCCTCACCCGGCACCGTGACCGAGGACGGCCTTTCACCGCAGTGGTACTCGCCGAAGATGTTACGTTGCATTTCCAGTTCGGGAAGTTCGCCGAGTGCGTCGAGGTGTTGAACCAGTTCCTGCAGAAGAAGCAGGAATATCCCAAGGTAGTTCGTTTACCAATTTTCCCTTGATACTGATATAACTGGCTTCGGTTCTGATCTAACTGGCATCGGTTCATTTCTATTTCTGTCGATCTGTGCTCATAACTTTTGTTGATCTGTGCTCATAGTTTCTCATGGTTCTCGATTGTCTACCTAAAATGAGTTTTTCAATCAGGGAATTTGTCCGCCTTGTTTGGATTCTTTTATCTCATCGGTTATCTTCTTCATTGCATGGAAAGCTCCTATTGCATATATATCTTCAAAATATTGTTTGCTTTTTTATGATCCCACTGAAACAGAAAGAATATCAACACCATCCATAATGGTTGCATCAAATCCTTGTCCAACAAACTTTATACACAACAATGTATGCTGATGGAACTCCTCCTCTTGTTGTTCCTAAGCGAAACCCAAACAGAATATGGTTAGTTTTATCTTTTAATAATTAATATTTTGAATATTTTATTACTTAAATTTAAGTGTATGTTTTTAGATCCACATTGATTTACTATTGAGGTTGTTGGGGTTGTTGTTTGATCCAAGGCACTCTGCTTTCTTACCTTTTTCTGTAATTACTTTCCCAGAGTTTCAGTTTATAAATTATCGTGGGAATTGTTGTTTGATGCGTTTTAATTTCGGCGCATGATGAGTAAAAATATGTGATTTGTAACCAGCTAAAAAAATGAAGATTTTTTTTATGTGAGTACTTGGTGATTGGTTTTCCAGATTATTCAATACCAAATATACATTTACTATGATGATATGATTGATTGAATGTGAGTGCATTTAATGACACCTATGAGTCATTGCTCTTTATCTTGTTTGTTTTGTTTACAATAATATATGAAAGAATTTAGTTTCACACATTATTTATGAAGATTTTTGTACTGACGATCAATTATGAATCTCTCAAATATAAATTTTTAGTAATTATTACATATGTCAATAATCTTACCATGCATGACAAATTACTATTGGATGACAATGTAAGCAACTTTTGTGTTATCAGTACATTCTAATCAAATTCTTTATAAAAATTTGTATAAATAGCTGTTATGATTTCGTATCAAACTTGAAATAATGTAAATTTACTGAGAAGATGTCATCTACGGACTTCTTACCTATACTTTCAATTGGTTTAGATATTATAATTTATTTCTATGTTATTGTTTGTGGTGTGTGTTGTTGGGCCATTAATTTATTCCCAGGCAGTTGTGTTGACAGGTTTGACTGAAGCAATTGCCTCCCATGTCTTGGGATCAAACCTGATGTGCTAAGTTTATATGATAAGGCAGAGATACTTTTGTTATATCAGGGTATGTTATTCCTTTGGACTCTCTTACCTTCGTAATTCTTGAAGTTGGATGGTAAATTTTGAAACTACTTCCACTTATTTGGTTCTGACTTACTTTGGATGAGTCATTGACTTGCTAAGAAGATGTGAAGCTACATTCTATTTAGCCAGATCACACGATGCTCCTGGAAGTGAGTGATACGCATTAGATTTGCAACTGAGGTTGCTGGGGTTCAGGATCTTGGAATTTTATAGATCTTGGAATGTTATAGCATTCGACAGTAGTAATTTTATTTGTCATCCATCCTTGTCATTATTCATCATAATTATGTCAAAAACCATGACCATCATAGCATTAGACAGTTTTTTGGCATTCATTTCACAAAAGTATTGTTTGATTTATTTGAAAAATAAACTTTATGTGATCATTGATATTTTTATAAGCATTGTGATATGCCATTATGATTGGTAACAATGCAAAGCTAATGCAACTGGTGAGGCTTCAGGTTTGCATTTTTTGAGTTTCAAAATGTGTGAAGTGGAGCACTGAAGGGAGAACTGTCTCAAAGCTTTTATTTGAATACTTTATGGTTATAACCAGAGTACTTACAAGTGCTTCTGTGCAATATTGGCAGACTCTCCTTGTCTCCTCATCTGTTAACGTTGCAGTCTTATGTCTTTCATTGATGGGAACCAACTACCAAAGTTACATTGAAGAATGCAATAGGGTGCCAAAGCCAGGGTTTGTTTTCTTTTGTATGATCTTAACTTCTCTTGGTGGACATTGCTTCCCTACTCAGGATCTAACTTGTATAGTTTTTTCAACAGTGGTTGGCTTTTGATAGCAGAAGTAAAGAGTAGGTTTGATCCAAATACTGGAGGAGCAGAACCTGAAAAGTTTTCAAATGCTATTTCTGAGCTAGGTTTCAACTCAGTAAAGAAGGTGTGGAGATGTTCATTTGGTTGCTACAATTAACTTGGATTTGAGTTTGTGCTAACTAGTATTTACTATGCAGGACTTCTCAAATAAAATGTTTATTTTGTTTTACTTTACAAAAAAGGTATGCAGCAAATTGCACTTGATTTCAATATTTTTTTCTCTTGCTATTTGTAATTGCAGCATATAATCCTCACTACTGATTCAGCTCACTGTTATGTGAATAGGAAAAGCAAAGTTCTAAGAGGAAGGAGATTGAATGGCCAATTCTTAAACCTTGTTTGTACAAGCGTAGATGATACTATGATATTTTTTTTTTCGTTATCTCTGATGTACTCGAGTGTTATATGGATTAGTTAAATAGATAATCTTTTTAAACTTTAGAAATACTATACCATTTTTAATGATTAAAACGTAATACACAATTATTATTACAATTTTTAACTTATATTTGTATTGATAAATGTATAAATTAATTATTTGTTAACAATAAATATAGTTTGTAAATATATTATTGTGTTTAGTATATTAAAATGTTTATTTCTTACATAAAAAAAATATTTAGGTGTGAGCAGGGAAAGAAATATTCAATATAAAGGAAACTACTTTAAAGAAAAAAAGCATTTTTTAGTTTGAAAAAGCCTAATTATAATACGCATGACAAAACCAATTTACATGACATGGGGATAAAAGTAACACCTAGTCAAGCCATGGAATGGTACCGCTTCTCCTCCCAAATTGTTGTCCTTATCTTTGGACTCTTAACATGTATCATTTTTTATTTTGACTTGTAATATTTGAAAATTTAAATATTTTTTATTTTTCCTATCAAATTAAAAAAATAATTTTATTTTTTTATTTTAAATTATTTTAATAAAAAAATATAATATTACAAATTCAATTAATGAAAAGTATAATATTATTATTATTTAAAGACTAATATAGCGACATTTTTTTATTTAAATATTTGGTTACTAAATTGATTTCAATAAAATTGGTCATTAAATTGGTTTTAATAAAATTGGTTTCAATAAAATTTGTCACTATATTGGTTTTAATATATCTAAAATTAGCTATCAAGGTTTTAGTAACTTATTATTATTAGTTTCTAAAATAATCTCTAACTAGTGATCAATTTTATCATTTTAGAAACTAATAAATTAGTTACTAAATATAATTTTTCTTGTAGTGTTATTATCATATTAATTATTTTTATTAATTAAAATAACATAAAAATAGTAATTACTGTTTCAAATATTATAAATTTTCTTTATAATAATTATATTAATTAAAATAGTATGTTTTTTTTTCTTATTTTGAGACTTAAAATAACAAATAAACATGTTTGTTTCTTGTTTTTCCAAAATATTCTATTTTTAAAACAATGGAAAAACTTATATGATGAAAGTAGTTTTTCAAAACTGTTTGCAAAATCAATGTCTCTTTTTAAGTTTTTAAACAAAATAAAATAAAAAAAATCCAAACATCTCTAAGTTATTTTCGTTTTCAATTTTACATTTTTTCCCCACATTTATTTACATTCTGAAAGTAGTCTTGAAAGAATATTTCATAATATAACTTTTCAATAATCATAAACATTAACATTTGGTTTCTTTTATTTGAAAAGAATTTTTTTTTTCCTCAATTTTAAGATACTATGCCCTTTTTATGCTCTCTAATTTACTCAACAATTACATTGTTTTTTAACATTTCAATAATAACTTTCTTTAGGCTTTTAAAGTGGGCAACTTATGCACATAAGTGATATTCGGACTAAATCAAATTCTTATTAGTTTCAACCTTGTTGCTAGTATCCTATCTCAATCATCTTTTAAATGCCATAAAATAATTAATTCTTGTGTTACTGAGGGAATTGAAGTCGTTAAAATATGCATTTCATTATTACAAAATTGCAAAGGTTTATTCTTTTTTCCCCTAAAATTTCCAGTTTTTTAAAGTTCTTCAAAATAATGTGTTAATACCTCTAAAATTTTATTGAACCTAACAATACCAAAAATTTTAGGATCGAAAATTGAGCAGTTATTATTTTGTAAGAACAAAAATAAAATATAAAAGTCGTTATTAGATTTCAATTTCGTCAATATTGAATGCGAGTTTATAATTTTTAAAGACTTCAAAAATATTAAATATTCTATAAAAATAAAATAAAATTTTATATAAATTTTATTAGGAAAAAAAGTACATAATTTATCCAATCATTTTTATTGTACAATTGATTTTATTTTATGTCAGACTATGTTATCATATTCGAGAACACTATGTCTAAAGTAAAATGCATTTTATCTTTATAATTAATCTATAATTTCATTTCAGTCTTCCTGACATCATCGTTTTATATTCTCTCTAAGATTCAAAACTGTTTAGATTGCAACATATTTACTTTTCACAAATTATTTGGAAAATGTCATGCCTATTTTCATTATTTAAATCTCATTTCTTTACTTGATAAGGAATTTTGGTCTCAGATATTAAAGTATTAAAAAATACAAATGAAAATAAATAATATTTTGAAAGAATTCAAAATAAAAACAACCAATTATTATAGGGAATAAAAAATTATTTAATTTTTTTTATTAAGAGAACCTTTTGACAAATTGGATGGAAATCTTTTATGAAAATCAATAAAGTGGAATATTCTTCCCTTTCTACTCTCACAAATATTTAGTTTATTCCTTTTTAAAATTAGAATGTAATGCACTAAACTAACTTAATTAATTGAGAGCAATAATTTATTTACACATTTCGGATAATCACAATTTTTTTTGTTGTTTTTCAGCATCTTGAAGACCACATACCTCTTACATATCTCAAATGTTTGAGCTTGTAAAGTTGGACAAAGCAAGTTTCTATAAGGAAATAAGTCTGAAAGAATGAGTGTTTTAGTTGTTGTATACATTTTGATTTTATATGGTGTTTGTATTTTTATAACTTTGGCTAAAGTTGTTAGATGTTGTTGTATGTTTAAATAAATTGAGATAGTGAGCTTGAAGAAGAAAACTCTATTTAATGTGGTAACAATACACTGGTTTTCTTAGCATTATGGTTGTATTGAAATATAGTTTGTCATATATTATGCTAATAATCTAATGCACACCTTTCATGATCAAAACTTTGATTTGCACACATTATTCATTTAAAGATATTCACTTGAAGAAACTCAATATTTTTGTTAGAGTTATGCAATATTTCATGAATCTAATGTCTCCTTGTAAAGATTATTGAATATGAATGAGAATTGAAGATTGAATTGTGTTGATTAGAGATACATATAAGTTTCTCTTTAGTGATTTGAACATATAATTATAGTTAGAAAGTTTTTTTTTTTTTAATGTTTTAGAGTGATAAGATATTTTCAATTGATTAAAAGATATTTTAATATGTATAAATATTCTATCTAAGTTTGAAGATAACGTAGAAGACATTTTAATGGATTAGAATTACTTAGGGTAATGAGTAGTTATGAGATTTTTGTTTCAATTTGTTAATAATAATAATTATTATTAATAAAATTAATTATTATTATTATTGTTATAGGCTATAGGCTCTCTTAAGCTATTGAGGGGTCCTGCGTTCAAGCCCTTTCTTATCAAACTGAGGATCAGAGGTCATTCCTATGTTCGATCAGAATCTTGAACATAGTTAGGTTGCCCATGATTTTGGATTTTTCGAGTTATTCAAGTATCTTTATTCTATAGGGGTAAGAAAAATTAGTTGTATATTATTTTTTTATAAATTTTAATTTATTTTTGAAATAGTGAATGTTATGCATGATGTGTGAGATATATTTCTAAATTCGAGTAAGAGATGCTAATTGCATTTTTTTTTTCTAGATATTATAATTACTTATTTTATTAAGTATGAATTGGATAAATTTGGATGAAATTGAATGAGTGTTTATGTATTGTATGATGTAATATCAATGTTGTGAATAATGTGGTGTGCGATCAAGACATGATGTGTTAAGATCATATCCTGACTCTACTAGTCATTGGAATCATAAATGAAGATGACTAGGTGGTGAGAGTCAAATAAGGTTCATATGATTGTGCTACAGAGTGAAAAAGAACCAGTTGGACTAGATCATATGGATTAATAAATTCATATGATTGTGCTACGGTGTGAAAATGAACTGGTCAGACCAGATCATGTGGGTTAAAGGATTAATATGACTATGCTACGGTGTGAAAAAGAACCGGTCATACCAAATGATGTGGGTTAAAGGGTTCCTATGACCGCGCTACGGTGTGGAAAAGAACCGGTCAGACTGGATCAAATGAATTAAGTTTATATGATTGTGCTACGATGTGAAAAAAAATGGTTAGACCAAAACATATGGATTGACAGGTTAACATGACTGCGTTACGATGTGAAAAAAAAATGGTTAGATCATATCGTATGGATTAACCGTGTCACATGAGTGTGACATGTTAATGATAATGTGATGTATGAGATGAATTATGAAAGGTTGATATGTTGTAGTTTGGTTGAGATAGAAAATTACTTTATGAATATATATATATATATATATATATATATATATATTTAAACTCTCTAGCTTACTCTTCTTGTTGTGTGGTGTTTGTTTTGTTTTTAAATATATGATGATTGTGTATTACACGTGAGTAGGGGATTTGACTGGTGGTGTGACTCCTTAGTGAGTTCATGGAGAAGATATATTTTACTTTATTTTGTAATTGTAGGAAGATATTTTTATTAAATCTTATATGGAGGAGTATATTTTGAAATATATGATGAATGTATGAATATATGGGATGTTACAATATGTTCTTTAGTAAAAGTGTTTGATCCATAAAAAGCTGAAAAAGAAGTTTTGAAATATATTTCTAAAGGTTTTAGAAAAAAATATTGTAGTATTTTAGATTTTAATATATTAAAAGCTCAATGTAATCAATTGATGTCATTTAAGTGACATCAATTTATTGATTTAAAATTTTAGTCGATTGAAACAGACAGTATACAAATTTTACAAATATTTTACTTTTCCTATTTTAAGAGAAATTTTGAAAAATCACTTTTAGAGAGATAAAATCTTTTTGTACGAATTAAATTTTTTTGTGTAAGAAACTCAATCTTGGAGAGGATCTTGGCATTTTGTGGATCATTCAACTTTGTAAAGGGAGCTTTTTCTGAATCCTCTTGAACCTGGTTGTTTCAATTGATTCAAATTGTGTTATTTTTGAAATTTCTTTTGTTTTGGTAATGTATTATTGTAATTGGATAAAGTTTCTGATTATAGGGAAGTAGAAGGATGCTACTTTGAGTGCTTGTCATTCTTGTAAGGTTCAAGAGTGATTTTCTTGAGAGTCTTAAGTGTTTGTACTTTGTAAAGACTTGATTTTAGTGGAATCTTTTCTAATGTGGCAAAGAAACTGGATGTAGCTCTTGAAAAAGAGTGAACCAGTATAAATCAGTATGTAAATTTGTCTCTTCCCTTCTTCTAATTATTGTATTGTGTTTATATGGATATACTGTTTGAATCAAAATAATAACCGATAAAATTTGAGACTTCATTGATTGATTTTCGCAGTTCTTATAGAACAAAAATAATAATTGATTTAAACTAAAACTTAGTTAGCACCAGTGGGCTGCTATGATGATTTGATGAAGCCAACCAAGTGAAGAAGTTCAAGACCTTGTAATCATATGGGGAATGCATGAAGAATGAAGAATTCGGTCTAGAACCTAGGATTGTGTGTTGTGCGGTAAGTTTGAGTTCAAATCGGTGATGCATGCAGTCTTAATCAAGGATAAGCTCCATAAGTATTTTCTGAATTAACAAAAGATTTGAGAAATCATTAAAATCAGAAATTACATTTTGATTAACTATTTTAACTAACTCGACAAAACAATCGATTGAAATTTTAAGACAATTGTCTATAAATATTTGGCGCGGTTTTTGAAAATAAAATCATTCAAAACATTTTCTGAGCAAGAACATTTGAGTTTTCAAAGAGAGCAAAAGCACCTTCGTGTCTAATGATCAAGATCAATCAATCATTTTCATCAAGAACTATTTTCTTGAACTATTACTGGAGCTTTGAAGTTGACTGAGACAGATTCATCACTGATCTGATCATTAGACTAAGCCTTTCTATACCTTTTCTTAATTACTATTGTAATCTGTTGTATAGAAGTGTTTGTATTGCTGAGTTTGTGATAATTCTTTCACTATATTGAAGTGTATTCTGTTGTGAGTTACCTAGGTTGGTAATTCTGTACAGGTTGTAACTTGTTGAGGGGATCAGCAAGGGGTGTTTTGGAATATACAGTGGAGTCTGTATAGTTATGGGTTCTGCTGTAGGTTCAACATATTGTTTGTTGCGGGGAGTAGTGTTTACTTGCAGGGAGCAAGTTGTTGTTTTCTGTAAACTAATCTAGCTTGATCTTTTTATAGTGAAAATCCTTATTATGGAGTAAGGGACTGGACGTAGCCCTTATGGAAGGGTGAACCAGGATAAATCTGTTGTGTCTTGAATCCCTCTTGCTCTCTTTCTTAACTGTTCTTGTTAAATCTTGTTGTGTTTCTTGAATTTTCAAAATCTACTGAATCTTGGTAATCGAATAATATCATCAACTTTCTGAAAACTTTTAATAACTTCTGAAAACATATAATTTGATTAAACACAGTCTACTCTTAACAAGTTTTAAATCTATTAATAACCAGTATATAGTTTTCTGTAAATCCACAATGTTCGCAACCGATTGGGTTAATTGTTCATCAGTGTGTTTTCCAGAAAACTTAATCTTTCACAATTGTTGATTAAAGACTGTTTTCATACACTTAACATAAGTTTGTATTGTTTGACAAAAAGTTCTTCAATCAGTAAATCATTATAAACTTGAAGTTGATCTAATTCTTTGATTTCTTGATTCAATTTTTCAAGAACTGCTTTTACAGTACACTGTGTTTTCAAGAATTATTTTGAGGTTACAGTTTTTTGTATCTGGTTGATTGATATTGAGCTGAAACTGTTTTTGAATCTTTGCTGTTTGCTTAACATATCTTCTTGAATAGTTTTCTATAAAAATGATTCATTCTCCAAACAATTTGGGAAAAGTTTTCAAGAGTTCAATTCACCCACCTCTTGAACTTGGCCAAAATATATTTTACAATTTGCATTAGAGCTAGGACTTGAATCCTAGTCAAGTTTTTCGATCCATGGCCGAGAACAAGTTGCCTTTTGCCAAGGGAGCCTCTATACACATGCCACCCATGTTTTCTGGGGTTAATTACCAAGTTTGGAAAGTGAGAATAAAGACTTTTATTGAATCTATTGACAGAGGTATATGGAATGCAATCGTGAATGATTCTGACATTCCAGTTTCTGTTGTGAATGGAATATCTGTTGCAAAGTCATTTGATGAATTGACTGATGTTGAAAATAAACGTGTTCAATATGATTGTGTAGCCAAGAACATAATAACTTCAGCTTTAATTCTGGATGAGTTTTTCAGAGTCTCACAGTGCAGTTCTGCAAAGGAGATGTGGGATATACTTGAAGTTACTCATGAAGGCACTACTGACGTCAAACAGGCTAGAAAGCATGTGCTGATTCAAGAATATGAATTATTCAGAATGCAGCATGGTGAGTCAATTGCTGATGTGCAGAAGAGATTCACTCACATAGTGAATCACTTGATCGGGCTTGGAAAGCAGTTTGACAAGGAGGAGCTGAGTATCAAGATCCTCAAATGCTTGGACAGAAGTTGGCAGCCTAAGGTTACTGCAATTTCAGAGAGCAGAGATTTGACAACCCTCACCATAACAACACTCTTTGGAAAATTGAGAGAACATGAACTGGAAATGACGAGGTTGAAAGAGATGGAATATGCTGAGAAGGAAACTAGAAGCCTCGCACTCAAATCAAAGGTTGTTGAAGTTGAAACCAGTGAGGACAACTCAGAGGAAGATAGTGATACTAAGAACCTCAGTCTGCTGACAAAGAAATTCCAGAAATTCATTAAGCTGAAGAACTGGACAAAGAATCAGCAATCTAAAAGGTATAATAGAAAACCTAATTCAAATTCAAATAAGCTAACCTGTTTTTGCTGTGGCAAACAGGAACATATGAAAGCAGACTGTCCAAATCTGGCTAACAAAGAGAAGACCATTGAAAACAAGAATTACAAAGCTGGAAAGGGAAGAAAGGCATACATTGCATGGGAAGACAATGCATCTTCATCCAGCAGTTCTTCATAGAAGACATTGAAGCAAATTTGTGTTTAATGGTTGGAAAGAATTCTGAGGTTAGTAGTGAAGATTCCAACACTTCATTTAACAGTGCAAATTACAGTTCACTGCTTCAAGCTTTTCATGAAACTCATGAAGAAGCAAACAACCTGGCCTTATTTAACAATAGACTGAAAGGTTTGAATAATTGGTTAGAAGGTAGAGTCAAACAACTAGAAGATGAAAGTTTAGAACTGAAAACTGATTTTGATCATTTGGAAATGATTTACAAAGCTTCCAGCAGTCTTGACTCTAGTAAGCCAGTTAACTGTGAAAACTGTGAAGCTCTGCAAAACAAAGTGAATTACTTAATTACTACTGCTTCTAGACTTTCAATGGGTACTGCAAACCTAAATGCCATTTTGGGTTCTCAAAACTGTGGTTTTGAAAAAGCTGGCATTGGTTATCAAACTGGTTTTCAAAGAAAACAGAAGAAGTACAATAGCTTTTTTAAAATAGATGCACAACAGTTTTCATCACCACTGACTTATTTTTATTGTATGAGAAAAGACCACTCTATGAAGAACTGTAAAATTAAAAAGTTTGATGTGCTAAAAGGACTAGTTAGGTGGGTGCCCAAAAGAACATCTAACACTGCTGGACCCAAGTTTAACTGGGTACCAAAACCTCAAATCTAATCTATTTTGTAGGTCTGTTTGACATCCAGTAACTTACTGTGGTATCTAGACAGTGGATGTTCCAAACATATGACTGGTGATGCTTCCCAGTTAACTAATCTGAAACTGAGACCTGCTGGATATGTCACCTATGGAGATAACAATCGTGGTAGGATTCTTGGAGTTGGTGACATTGGAGGAAATGACAAAGTGATCATCAAAGATGTACTCTTAGTGGAAGGTTTAAAGCACAGCCTGCTGAGCATCAGCCAACTATGTGACAAGGGGTACAAGATCACCTTTGAACCAAATCTTTGCCTTATAACAGATTCAAAATCGACTGAAACTGTCCTAGTAGGTAAAAGGGTAAATAATATTTATATGCTTAATATTTCTTGCATAACATCTAGCATGAACTGCCTACTCACTAGGAATGATGAATCTTGGTTGTGGCATAGAAGATTAGCTCACATTCATATGCATCATCTAAATAGAATTGCATCAAAAGAGCTTGTAGTTGGACTTCCTAAGCTCAAGTTTGAAAGAGATAAACTGTGTGATGCATGCCAAAAGGGTAAACAAACAAAAAGCACTTTCAAACCCTTAAATGTTATTTCTACTTCTAAACCATTGGAGCTGTTGCACATGGATTTATTCAGTCCCTCTAGAACTATGAGCCTAGGAGGGAACTACTATGGTCTTGTTATTGTTGATGACTTTCTAGGTTCACTTGGACATTTTTCATAGCCACCAAAGATGAAACTTACCATGTTTTTAAAAGATTTGTCAAAGTTGTTCAGGATGAGAAGGACTGCAGTATTTCATCCATTAAATCTGACAATGGGAGAGAATTTCAGAATGAGAAGTTTGACAAATTCTACAGTAAACTGGGTATTAAACACAACTTCTCAGCACCAAAAACTCCACAGCAGAATGGAGTTGTAGAAAGGAAGAATCAGTCTTTCGAGGAGCTTGCTAGAACAATGCTGAATGAGACTGAATTGCCAAAGTATTTCTGGACAGATGCAGTAAGTACAACTTGTTATGTGCTAAATCGGGTACTCATCAGGCCAATATTGAAGAAAACACCATATGAGCTGTTTAAAGGAAGAAAGCCCAATGTGTCTCATCTAAAGGTATTTGGTTGTAAATGTTTTATCATGAATAATGGTAAGGATAACTTGGGCAAATTTGATTCAAAATCCGATCAGGGTATTTTCCTTGGCTATTCACTTCATGGTCATGCATATAGGGCATTTAATAAAAGAATCATGCTAGTAGAGGAATCTATGCATATTGCATTTGATGAAACTAACTAGAATATGCAGGAAAATTCTAAGACAAGTGCAGATGATGAGTTTCCAAACATTCAACAAGCTGATACTAGTATGGAAAATAAATCAGAAGATACTAGTAAACTGCCAGAGGTTCAATCAGATGATCAGGGAGTTCAATCAACTGAATCTGGAACTGGTACTAGTAGAATTAATTATGGACTTCCAAGAAAGTGGAGAGTTCCTAGAAATCTCTCATTAGACAATGTTATTAGACAAGTGCATAAAGGAGTTTAACCAGGAGTACACTGAATCAATTTTGTGAACATATGGCATTTGTTTCACAAACTGAACCAAAGATTGTAGTTGATGCACTGGAAGACAACAATTGGATAACTTCCATGCACGAAGAACTAAACCAATTTTCTAGGAATGAGGTCTGGACACTTATTCCAAGAACCAGTGAGATGAACGTCATTGGCACTAAGTGGGTGTTCAAGAACAAGTTAGATGAACAAGGTGTTATTGTGAGAAACAAAGCTAGACTGGTTGCCAAGGGTTACAATCAGGAAGAAGGAATTGATTATGGAGAAACCTATGCACTAGTAGCAAGACTTGAAGCTATTAGACTGCTCTTAGCATATGCTTGCATGAACGCATTCAAGCTTCACCAAATGGATGTCAAAAGTGCTTTCCTTAATTGTCATATTGATGAAGAAATTTATGTTCAACCTCTGGGATTTGAAGATCATAAACATCCAAACTATGTCTTCAAACTGAAGAAAGCCCTATATGGTTTGAAGCAAGCCCCAAGACAGTGTGGTATGAGAGGTTCAACAACTTCTTGCTATCTCATGCATATGAGAGAGGCAAAACAGATAACACATTGTTTATTAAGAAAGCATTCAATGATATAATTTTGGTTCAAGTATATGTTGATGATATTATATTTGGATCCACTATTCAAAATTTGTGTGAGCAGTTTGTTGCAGCTATGTAGGGAGAATTTGAGATGTCCATGATGGGTGAACTTAACTACTTTCTTGGACTGCAGATCAAACAACTAAATCATGGGACATTCCTTAGTCAAACCAAGTATTGTAAAGAGTTACTAAAGAAGTTTGACATGGAAAATTGGAAAGAGATTTCAACACCTATTACTTGGATTCGGATGAGAAAGGAACTAGTGTGGATCAAACCAAGTACAAAGGATTAATCGCTTTATTGCTTTATCTTACTGCCAGCAGGCCAAACATCATGTTTAGTGTTTGTCTTTATGCCAGATTTCAATCCAATCCGAAGGAATCACATTTCACTGTAGCAAAGAGAATTCTGAAATACCTATAGGGAACTACAACTGTTGGACTATGGTATCCAAGTGAGGTATCTCTGGATTTAGTAGGCTATTCTGATTCTGATTTTGCAGGTTGCAAAATTGACAGAAAAAGTACCAGTGGAACATGCCATCTGTTAGGATCAAGTTTGATATCTTGGCATAGTAAGAAACAAGCATGTGTTGCACTATCCACTGCTTAAGCTGAATACATTGCAGTTGGTAGCTGCTGTGCGCAGAGCCTATGCATTAAACAACAGTTAAGTGATTTCGGCCTTAACTTGTCTAAAATTCCATTATTATGTGACAACACCAGTGCCATTAATCTTACAAAGAATCCAGTTCAACATTCAAGGACTAAGCATATTGAAATTCGCCATCATTTCATTAGAGACCACGTCAATAATGGTGATTGTGAAATTCAGTTTGTTAGTACTGAAAATCAGCTTGCTGATCTTTTTACAAAACCACTTAATAAAGAGAGATTTAACTTCCTTCGAAATGAACTTGGGATTATTGATTTCAAATTTGTGAAATAAATCAGTTTATGCTAAATGGATTATTGGCTGATTTTATTACATGACTGTTTTACAATTTTTTTTATCAATTTCAATTTCTGAACAGTTTACTGAATCAGTTCTAGTTTTACAGATTACTTTACCAGTTTCGATTGTTATTACTATATCAATTTTAGTTTTACAATTAGTGTATCAGGTTCAAATTTTATCACTGGATCAGTGCCAATTTTTTTTACTATATCAGGTTCACATGACTATTCACTGTTTCTGGATTAATTTTTTTTTTAAATATATGATTGATAACAATGTTAAAACTGACTAGATATTGATATCTGATTAAATGTTAATTTTGGATGCATGTGAAACTGTGTTGGAGTTACAAAGCAACTAGAGAGGTGTTGTGTAACTGAAAGCATTCGAACAGAACCAAGCACATTACAATCCTGCTGTATGATGGGTTGAATAAGACAAAGCAACTCAATACTCATGTTTAGCATGTGAAGAGAGAGACAGCTCGAGATGCCACATTGCACTACAACAGTGGAGAGTCAACTAGTCAAAAAGTTGTTTTTGAGATTTTCTGCAGCTAAGTATAACCTGATCTAAATTGATTACTTGTAGAATCTCAACAAACTGCAAAAGTTGTTTTGCGTTTTTTGAATTGTCAATCATTGTTCTATTTTCTATAGAATTATTATTTCATTAAGTTGAGGGCTGAGCATGCATTCACTCGTACACTACTTCACTGCCTTATTCGTTCTGTGTGTGAAACATAGTTCTCTCACTCTTTCATTGAAAATGGCTTCTTCCTCCAACCCACGAAAAATAACAAAAAGGGCTATGGTTGAACATGCTGGATCAGACAGTGACAACAATGAACCCGAGTACTTTGATAGGTGGTTTTTTGGAAACCAGGAGAGCATTGAAGAGTATTACAAATTGTACAGCAAGAAGATCATCATTACTCCCAAAGTGCTGAGTCTTGAGTGGCTCAAGGAGGAGAAACTTGATGAGGTCTGTGACATGCTCAAGTTTCAAAAGTTGGACAAGTTCTTGAAGCTGATTGGGAACACTTACCCAGATTCGGTTACGGTGTTCTTGACCAACATGTGGTATGATGAGGAGAATCTGTACTCACAGGTGAAGGGCATTGACATAGCAATCAATGAAGAGGTTTGGCTTAGTGTCATTGGCCTGAGAAATGATGGAGCTACTGTTAGCAGAGGGAACACATCAGAACTGGGGAACTTTAACAAAGTTTAGTTCTACAAATCATGCTTGAGGAATCAAGAGTCTGCCTCGAGGACGTTCAACGTAGAAGGACTTGCTGCTACACCGAGAATCCTGGCATATATCGTGATCTAGGTGGTGACTCCCTGTGGTTTCAACCATGCAACATTGACTGAGGAGGATCTTATACTCATGTACTGCCTCATGAATAAGATCAAAGTCAATTGGGTTAATGTGATTCGTGAGCATCTTTTCAAAGTGGGGAAGAAACTGGAATATGGCAGACCATATGTGATACTGCTGTCCTAGTTTATTGAATATTTTGAAATAGATGTGGAAAGTGAAGTTGTTGAAGAAATTAAGGCGCTGAACTAGATTACTACTGCAAATCTCACCAAGATTGGACTGAAAAAGATGAAAAATAAGAAATGGATTTGCAAAGTTGATGAAGAATCAGTTGATGATGAAGAAGAAGAAGAGAAATCCAGTGATGATGATGAGGATGACGAAAATGAGGGCAAAAATTCTGATCAAGCTGAACCAGAACCAGAAACGCCTGCCCCTCCTAGTCAAGACTCCTTCTCCAGACTCGAACAACTCATGATGACATAGTTCAATCAATTGGAAAACCAGAACCGTAGTCATCACCAATACTGTGAAACACAGTTCTAGTTTATTGAAACACAAGTTGAAGATATCCAGTCCAAGATGGGGTTCTTTCCACCAGACGAATAGGGCATTTGCATTGCATATCTATTGGTGGTTTCTCGTCCATTTGATGAAGTCAATGGGGGAGAATTAGGTGTGTTATGATTAGGGAGTATTGAGAATAAGAAGTGTTGTGGTTGTGGTCTAGGAGTCTAGGTTGATGTTCAGTTTACTGCTTGCTTGCTTGCTGATTGTTATATTTTCTACTGCTGATGTTTGTTGTTTCATGTTTTATGTTACTCCTACTACTCTGATTTGCTGGTTTATCCAGCCTAGTCCAAATTTCTGTCTGTTATGCTTGTATTAGTTTGGTGCACGATATGTACTTATGAATGGTTATCATGTACTCGTGCTTAATATCAATGAAAGTTGTTATCCTTTCTATTACTGTTTTTCTTCACTATGTTCTGTGAAGTATTATTAACAGGATATCGAATTATGAGGGAGCTTTGTGAAAACCAGTAGACTGATCGAAAGAAGAACAAACATGCATTTCAACTCAACACACCATTGTTTGTCTTCATCAAATTAGGGGAGATTGTTAGCACCAGTGGGCTGTTGTGATGATTTGATGAAGCTAACCAAGTGAAGAAGTTCAAAACCTTGTGATCATATGGGGAATGCATGAAGATTTCATGAAGAATGAAGAATTCGGTCTAGAACCTAGGATTGTGTGTTGTGGGGTAAGTTTGAGTTCAAATCAGTGATGCATGCAGTTTTAATCAAGGATAAGCTCCATAAGTATTTTCTGAATTAACAAAAGATTTGAGAAATCATTAAAATCAGAAATTACATTTTGATTAACTTTTTAACTAACTCGAGAAAAACAATCGACTGTTTGCAAAAACAATCAATTGAAATTTTAAGACAATTGTCTATAAATATTTGGTGCGATTTTTGAAAAAAAATCATTCAAAACATTTTCTAAGCAAGAACATTTGAGTTTTCAAAGAGAGCAAAAGATCCTTCGTGTCTAGTGATCAAGATCAATCAATCGTTTTCATCAAGAACTATTTTCTCAAACTACTACTGGAGCTTTGAAGTTGACTGAGATAGTTTCATCACTGATCTGATCATCAGACTAAGCCTTTTATACCTTTTCTTAATTACTGTTGTAATCTAATGTATAGAAGTGTTTGTATTGCTGAGTTTGTGATAAATCTTTCACTGTATTGAAGTGTATTCTGTTGTGAGTTACCTAGGTTGGTAATTTTGTATGTACAGTGGGTTCTTACAGGTTGTAACTTGCTGAGGGGATCAGTAAGGGGTGTTCTGGAATATACAGTGGAGTCTGTATGGTTCTGGGTTTTGCTGTAGGTTCAGCAGATTGTTTGCTGCGGGGAGCAGTGTTTACTTGTGGGGAGCAAGTTGTTGTTTTCTGTAAACTGATCTAGTTTGATCTTTTTATAGTGGAAATCCTTACTGTGGAGTAAGGGACTGGACATAGCCCTTGTGGAAGGGTGAAGCAGGATAAATCTGCTGTGTCTTGAATCACTCTCGTTCTCTCTTGACTGTTCTTGTTAAATCATGTTGTGTTTCTTGAATTTTCAGAATTTACTGAATCCTTACTGTGGAGTAAGGGACTGGACGTAGCCCTTGTGGAAGGGTGAAGCAGGATAAATCTGCTGTGTCTTGAATCTCTCTTGTTCTCTCTTGACTGTTCTTGTTAAATCATGCTGTGTTTCTTGAATTTTGAGAATTTACTGAATCTTGGTAATCGAATAATATCATCAACTTTCTGAAAACTTTTAATAACTTCTGAAAACATATAATTTGATTAAACACAGTCTACTCTTAACAAGTTTTGAATCTGTTAATAACCAGTATATCAGTTTTCTGTAAATCCACATTGTTCGCAATTGATTGGGTTAACTGTTCATCAATGTGCTTTCTAAAAAACTTAATCTTTCACAATTGTTGATTAAAGATTGTTTTCATACACTTAACATAAGTTTGTATTGTTTGACAAAAAGTTCTTTAATCAGTAAATCATTATAAACTTGAAGTTGATCTAATTCTTTGATTTCTTGATTCAATTTTTCAACAACTGCTTTTACAGTACACTGTGTTTTCAAGAACTGTTTTCTGGTTACAATTTACTATATCTGGTTGATTGATATTGAGCTGAAACTGTTTTTGAACCTTTGTTGTTTGCTTAACATATCTTCTTGAATAGTTTTCTATAAAAATTATCATTCTCCAAACAGTTTGCGAAAAGTTTTCAGAGTTCAATTCACCCCCTCTTGAACTTGGCGAAAATATATTTTACAAACTTAATCAATTGTTTTTTGTTATATGAATATTAATTAAATTCTTTATATTGTTCTTTGATCATCTGAAGTACTATAGTTAATTGAGCTTTTGAAGATAATCGTTCTTAGTCTTAATTTTTGTGAAAAGAAATGAAAGTTCAATTCACCACCCCCTTGAACTTAGCCAATAATGTTTTCAATTGGTATCAAGAGCAAGTTCTTGAAAATTATTCAAGTTTCAATTCTAATGGTTAAGAATAAGTTGTTGTTTGTTGAGGGAGCCTCAATCATTAGGCCACCAATGTTTGAGGGAGTGAATTACTAGTGTTGGAAAATAAGAATGAAGATTTTTATAGTCAATTGACTGTGGTATTTGGGATACTATAAACAGGTCTTATGTTCTAAGCATGTTGAAAAATTGTGGGCTAAATGATATGACATAAAAAATAAGAGAGGTCAATATGATTGCATGGTCAATAATATTATAACATCTGCATTATAATATTTCACCCCTACCTCATCATCACCCTTGAACATCAATTATTCCCCTTTTCAGAAACATATTTTACACATTAACTCCACTTTCATCAAAACTATTTCCTCATAATGCTTCTCAAGTAAACCCTTCACATTTGCATCCAATCCATCCTGACACACCAAAACTGGGGCAATTTTTCTCGTACGTGTACCATGTACTCATTAAACTCTCAAAAGAGCATGCGAGAAACATCAATATAAAGTGACACCATTCCATTTGCATCCAACCCACCCAACATATCGAAATTGGGGCATTCCTACCTCACGTGAAGCGTTTCTCTTTTGGAAAGAGTATGCGAATGATAACCTATTTGAAGTCAAGCAATCCTAGTTTCCTCCAAATGTCTCAAATTCTCCTTTCCACATTTGTCATTTACCTATGGGTTCAAGCATGCATCAAAGCTGACTTTCCAAATGAAAAGTTAATAATTACATTCATGTTGACACTTGTCGCAACCAGGATCACGACGGGGACGGCGAACAAAAATCATTTTATTTTTAATTTTCAAAACAGAGGAGTCGCCACCATAATTTATTAAAGGAAAAACTATGGAAAACCAAAAATTAGATAAGGCAAGTTCACGAAACCGGATTTAGAATCCGGGAGTCGGTTACGTGTGGGGAAGGTATTAGCACCCCCACAACGCCGGCCCTAAGGCGGTACCTTTAATTAAATAAGTAAAATAAAGAGTGTGGTTTTTTTCAAAATATTTATTTTTCCCAAAAAGAATGCAATGCCAATGATAACAAAGAGAATATATTATTTTTTAAAGGGGGGAGCCCGACAAGGATTTGACCTCGCTCCTACGTATCTCTATCAAAGATAGAGAATCAGGGTTACGTAGTTCTTTTTTGATAGAATTGTCGGTTGGTTTGATATTTTGAAATTTTTGAAAGCTTAAGAAGGCTTGGGTCTGGAAGTAAGGGAAATGAATGTCGTCAATGCCAGGTTTAAAGCCTGGGCTTTGGGTAAGGTGCCAAGTTTAAAGCTTGGGCTTTGGAAAATAGTGCAAGTTTAAAGCTCGGGCTTTGAGAAACATTGCCAGGTTTAAAGCCTGGGCTTTGAATAGGGTGCCAAGTTTAAAGCTTGGGCTTTAAGGAGCAATGCCAGGTTTAAAGCCTGGGCTTTGAGTAAAGTGCCAAGTTTAAAGCTTGGGCTTTAGTAAGATCATATATGCAAAATGGAAATTCTTGGTTTAGGGGTAGTTTCGGAATTTAGAGAAGTGTAGGTGCATAGCCTAATTAACGGGGGTGTAGGAAATAATCCCACCAATCAAAACTTAACTTATGGTCAAGGGTATTCTGGTAAATGTGAGGAACTGAAGGTATATACAGGAATACAGGGGGTGCAAAGAGTGACTCCACTGATCAGAAACCCAAACAATAACCAAGGCTATTTTAGGGAATATGAAATAAGCGCAGGTGCAGGCACAAACATGGGGGTCCAGGGAGCATCCCCACTAACTCATTAGGGTTTGAAGTGGTTTCGAAGCAAGAATGGCACAGGTTGAAGTGGTGACAGCAGCCTTGGCTGGGAGGAGCGGCGACGACGGTGGCGTTGTTGATGGCAACGGCGGATGGCGACGGGGGGCATCATCGGCGGCAGAAGCGTCCTCCGACGATGGCGACGGTGCGTACGAAAAGGGGTTTGCGATTTTGTGGCTGTTTGGAGCGCTTGGAATGCTACTGGCTGCGGTGGAGATGATCATAATGGCTGCTGGAGTGGCGGTTTGGTTTGTTGGAGGATGGTGAGCGTGGATGCAGGGAGGAGATGCTGTTTCGAACGCTCCTGTTGGCGGTTCTCGGGGAATCGAGCGGGTCTCGTGAGGAGTGCATGGTTACGCAAAGCATGATGGCGTTTTGCGTCTTCCCTTGGCGATAGTGCTCGACAGTGAGGGAAGCCAGCCATGGTAGTGCAGTTTTGGTAGAGAGAGTGGTGGTTTTAGGACGTTCGAAGTGAGGTGGGTGACGGTTTTGAGTGGTGCAGGTGAACAACGTGTTTGGAATGGACGATGGCTGGCAACCAAGGTATTAATGATGCAGTTTTGGTGGCATTTTGGAATGGTTGCTTCGTGATGGTCTCGTAATGGTTGTGGAAGGTGTTGGAAGATGAAGGTGCAAGTTGGTGCATTGAAGGTGGTTGTGGCTAGCCTTGGGGTGTAGTTCGGAGTGAAGGTGAAGACGTATAGCGGAAGCAGTGGGGTTTCGGTCATGAGGAAGGCACAGTGGCGTGGTCTTAGGTGCATGGATATGGCTCGACGAAGGCGTGTGTGTGGTTACAAAGCCATGGAGTTCGCGGCAGCCATCAATGTCCCTGCTTGGTGGGTATGTGGTGAAATTTGCATTGGTGCATGTCTAGGGTGGGCAACGTTGAAGGCGCATTTGGAGTTGCTTGGATTAGTGGTGCGCAGCAACTCATAGCAAGAGTTCAATGGCTCCTTTTATAACTTCCGGAGTGGAAACAATGCCGTTTTGGTGCTGCTATTGAAACAAGTTGTAGGCGACGACGTTGGGGATAGCAAGTGTTCGCGGTTGCCCTTGGCTTGAGGCAGTGGAGGCGCGGCCGGTTTTTGAGGCAGTGGAGGATGGTGGTTGTCAGTGATGGGTTTAAGGGATGCGCAAAGGAGACATTTTTAGGGCTGTTTTGGTGCATGGGAATAGATAAACTTTGGTGTGGTGGTGTAATGGAGGGTTAGGGAGATTTAGAGGTTAAGGAGGTCTCGGAGGTGCAGGTTTGGGTGATTATGGAAGGAACGACAGTCTTGGAAAGGCGGTTTCGGCTGCTGTTGTTGAAGGAGAAGGGCTTTTCATAGTGTGGAGGGCGTGCCTTGATTTATTTGTTGAGCGAGGGAATGAATGGAGATGCTGTTTGGCGGGAGCGTGGTTCTGGACCAGCGTGGGGATTGGTGGGGCGTTGGCTTGCATGAGGTTGCTGTCATGGTGCAGGGCCATGAGCAGTTTGGAGCTGTGAAAAGATGGTGGTGGCGCCTTGGTTGATGGTAGAGGGAAGTTAGATGGCTTGCATGGTGTTTTGACGCATGGTATAGGGGTGGAGTTTGGGTGTTTGGATTTGAAGGTAGTGCTATCGTTGTTGATGATAACCTGTGGGGTTCAAGAGGCACCATGACTAAGCATGTTGGTTCTGGAATTCCTATGGTGGCTAGGTTTGGCTTCTTCCGGGTGCAATGAAAGCATGGGGTTTCCTTATTGGTGTGAAGAGGAGGACGCTGGAATGGTAATGGAAGCATACAGCCATGCTTGGTGCAATAGAGGCCTTTGGAGGAAGATGCATGATGGGCTTAGCATGCTATTTTGTGGGGCTGTTTATGATGGGTATCATGATGAAGGTGGTCTCGGTGGGTGACGCTAAGGTGCATGGAGGAAAGGTGGAAGGCATAAGGTGCGTTCTTTTTGCTTGGAAGTCGAGGACGACCTAGGTGGGAGTGTGGAGCACATGGTGGTTTATAATGGTGAAAAAGGTA
>Ga0209700_104088_pt1 | contig 26868 bp, 17 predicted proteins | sample SiratroredBW_FD_187528 | JGI IMG/M metagenome (GOLD analysis project Ga0209700, IMG submission 187528) | Root nodule microbial communities of legume samples collected from California, USA - Siratro red BW (SPAdes) (version 2) | ecosystem: Host-associated > Plants > Roots > Nodule | place: USA... | reverse complement strand
TGCTATATTATACTATAATACAACAATAATTGCGATGCTTTTTCTATGAAATAAATAACCTCTTCAACCATTATATTCCCTCTCAAATCTCTTATACCTTCAATATTTCAATTACCTATATCACTGCGTGCCATGTTTAACAAAAATTAAAGTTTTTGGAAACAATATGGATGGATCTCGAGATTAAATTTTACTAAACATTACTCGCGCGTGTAAAGTTATATTTATTTTCTTCTTATAGCATACTATTAATATTCTGATATAATATTTATGTATTGTTTATAAATAGAAATTAATTTAAATTATAAATAAAAATAAAAATAAAAGGTTATAATTTACAAATCAATAACTCTTAAATTAAGTTGGCTATCATATGTGAAGACTCTCATGAATTAAATTAAATTAGTTTGATTGATAATTTGGTTAATTATACGACTAGTATAACTTATGTTCATAAATCATATTTTCAATATAAAATATTAATTCAATCATACATGTTAAGTATATGATTCATAGACTCATATGTACTTAGTACGCCTAATATATTGCATAAAATCAAAGAAGTATAGCATTTATTTACCATTCTTTCTTTTTCATTATAATTTCAATGCAAATCAAGTTTTACATATTTTTAAAATATGTTAATATATATATATATATATATATATATATATATATATATATATATATATATATATATATATATATATATATATATATATATATATCAAATACATTAACCATATAAATATTTTTTTTATAAACATTAACTATTTAATTAATATCTTTAATTAAATCAAATAATAAAATTCACAATTTAACATATTGAATTATTTAATTATAACTATTAATTATAATTAATTTTAGCATTCATATTTCAAATAACATAATACAAATTTTAATTATTTAAATTACTTAAATAAAATGTAAACATTATATACGTGTAAATTTTAATACAAAATCATTATGGTGTTAAAAGTTTTTAGGGTTTACTGTTCAAAATTTTGAGAGTTTACTGTACAATAATATCTTAAAATTATAAAATATTATTTCTATTTCATTTTAATGTCTTGATATAATTTTAAAACATTAATAAAGTTTTTTTAACGTATCCAAACAATTACTGTTTAACATTTGAAACTCGTAATTTATTTACTAATTAAAGTAAAATAAGTATTTATAATTTCATTTATAGTATAATCAAAATTCATGTATTTCTAAAGAAATCTTCTAAAACTTGATTTTGTATCTAAAATTTCTTTAGTTTAAAATAAAATTTACATAAACTTTGGTAGTATAATTTACTTTTATAAATAATATCTTCAACCTAAAATATTAATTCAAAAATATTTTACTTATATGTTATTTCAATAATATCTTCAACCTAGTATATATATGTTATTTATGTGGTACTAGAACTAACATTTGCAGTAACATAAAATATTCATAAATCATATGCTAGTAGACATACTAAATTGCATAAAATCAATGAAGTATAATATTCATTTAACATACACTACAATGAAAACCCAAATTACCAACATACAAATTGATTGAAAGTTTTGGAGAAAGTACACTAAAGAGACTCAAATCGAGAACTTCTCACTAGCTTAATAGAACTCTCTCATATAACACGATTATTATTATATTTATTATTACCATTACAATAATTATTAATGTTATTAATATTAATATTATTATTAGTATACCGTTATTAATATTATTATTAGTAGTAGTATTATTATTATAAATATTATTATAATTATTATTAATATTATTACTATTATAAATGTTATTTTTAATATGATTATTATTATTACTATTATTATTATTATAAATATTGTTATTATAAATATTATAATAATTATTATTATTATTATAATTATTATAGATATTGTTATCATAAATGTTATTATTATTGTTATTATTATTGTTATTATTATTATTATTATTATTATTATTATTATAAATGTTATTATTATTATAAATATTATTATTAACTATGACATGATAATGATTTTGATTATATATTGTTATGTTGGAATGAATCACAGATATTTGATTATAAGCATTGCCATTGGATTTAGATTGTTATAGAAGGGGTAACAATGCTTGATATTTTTTATGAATAAAACCAATTTGTTGAGGATGTACTTCTGACGTTAAATTCTACTAATTATTATTATAATCTACTTTCTGATTTTTAAATGTGAGCTGAGGTGAAAACCACCATGCATTCTATAGCATTTATCAATCATATGTCATGTCTTTCCGCAATAATTATAAACTTTAGAAGTATATCATGGTCTTTCGTAACTTCTTCTGCTAGTATCAATCATTGTCTTGGACTGATCACAAAAAAAATTGTCTCTCTTGCTATGTACCGAGAGAACAAATGATATTCAAAGATGAAAAAGAGGTCTTGTGAGAGATTAACAACTTCTGTAACATCTCATATTTTTCATATAATAGGAACTTTGTTGCATAGAAATTATATAATAAACCTAAATATAAATATCCATACATTCATCATATATTTTAAAATATACTTTTCCACATAAAATTTATAAAAAATATTTTTGTACAATTACAATAAAATAAAATAAAATTAAAATTCTTCATCAGCTCACTAAAGGATTCACATCACAATCTTCTGCTGATGTGTAATACAATATCATTACAATTTAAAAATAAAACAAACATCACACAAAAAAAAGGGTAAGCTAGAGTGTCTAAAAAAATATATTTTTGTAAATTAAATTTCTATCTCAACCAATCTACGAAAAATCAAATTTTCATCATTCATCTCACAAATCACATTATCATTCACACATTACACTTATTTGACACTGTTAATCCATATGATGTGGTCTAACCGGTTCTTTTTCACACCATAGCACAACCATATACACATTTCAATCTATATGATAGAAATTTCAGAATAAATGTATATATGATAGAAATTGCAGAATAAATGTTCTGAATAATAAATTTAGCCATTACGTTAAATTATTGAGAGTCAAAATCCAATAGAAGAGTCACATACCTGAATCCATGGATGAAGATAAAATACTCGATATGGTTATGATCTTCCTTAACCAAAAAATCCATGGATGAAGATAAAATACTTAATATGGTTATAATCTTCCTTAACCAAAATCTTCCTTATTTCTCTTGTTGGACTTTAGAGTGACTCTTTTGATGGGGTAAGTGACCACAAAGTTTATGATTTTGGTATATGTGATCCCCATTAAACCAATTATCCTAGAAAGAGGTGTCATTAAAACTATCTTAATGACGAACGATTTCGAGCATTAAAACTATCTTAATGTCATCTCAGACATCACAATGTAGCGCATTTATATAAACTTGATCCATATGATCTGGTCCAACCGGTTCTCTTTCACACCGTAGCATAGTCATATAAACTTAATTCATATGATCCGGTCTGATCGGTTCTTTTTCACACTATAGCCGTCACTCTTTATCTTTGATATAATTTTTAAATTTTATAATTTAAGAGCAAAAGTGAACACAAACGCTTCCTCAATCAATCTACAGCTCCAAGTCTCGAAATAAATCACATAATATGAACATGCACATAAATGCATAGTATAAAATAATTTTTTAAAATTATTTTAAAAAAGGTCTCATTTTTTAAATTCGCTTTAGGCTTCCTAAAGTCTTGTTTATCTTTTTACTATAATTTTAAAATAAAATATTTATAATTTTATAATTTAAGAGCAAAAGTGAACACAAACTCTTTCTCAATCAAGGCTCCAAGTCTCCAAATAAAGCGCATAAATGCACAGTATAAATACGCACATAAATATACAGTATAAAATGATGAAACAAATTTGAAATTGGAAATAAATTAAAATAATATTATGGAAGAACAAAGAGGTAAAGGAAAAAAAAAAGGAGATAAGTGAAAAAGAAAGGAGATAAGTGAGAGAGTTAGATAATGAAATAACATATAAAAAATAATGTCAATATCTTGGAATACATAGAAGATATAGAAAAATTAGAAAATTTTGATATATTGGATTCCTCTACTATTTAGTTTTTTTAAAAAATATTATTAATTTATTATAAGAAAGTTTTAAAAATATTATTTATTAAATAATATTTATAGGATTAATATAAATTTAAAGTCATTAAATAATATTTATAATATAATGTAGACTAAACTTTTTTAGTATAATTTTAAAATTAAATATTTTTTTATTTTATAATAATATATGCATATTAATTTTTTTTAGCTTTTAAGATTTTAAGGCCTAAGAACTTAGATATTTGAGTCATTCCTAGAAGCACAATACTGCCGCCACAAATATTGGTGCGACCTTAATCGCTACCACAACGATAAATCACCATCACCAATAATACTCGGAGATAAATCATACTGGAAAATTACTTGCATTGCTATATTATATTAATACAACAACAATTACAATGCTTTCTCCATCATCCTATATAAAATAAATAATCTCTTAGTCTATTCAAATATTATCTTCCTACTAGTTAATTTATGGTGAAGATCTACCTTCAATATTCCAATTAGCTATATCACTGGAAACCATGTTTAAAAAGATAACGATGTCATGATACATGATGATGATCTTCCTAGGGATTTTTAGGGATTTTTTATTCACACCACATGCTTTAACTTCTATAATAGTAAGTTGATAAAATACAACGTTGATATTACTTTCCAATATTTTAATCATATATATTGAATAAATTTTTATATTGATAAAATTCAACTCTATTCTTTTTATCTAATGATTCAAAATGTATTATATAAAAAGTAATTTTTTCATTTTTAAAAATTCACAAGTAACACAAGTTCAATTTTAATAATTTATATATAGAAGTAATCTAATAAAAACAAGTAAAAAACTTTTTTAAATTTTTTTATGAAATATAAAATACGAGAAAATTAAGATTTTTTAAAAACAATACGGAACTTGAAATTAAATTTTGCTAAACATCACTCACGTTTTGTTTTTAACAATCAAGAATTAAATAAATAAATAAAGGATGTTTCAACCATATTATATAATAAAAAAATATTATTGAGAATATAGTTCCACAGCACTAGGATAGATAAAAGCATGTACTACAGTTACGAGTGTGTAGACCAGCTCCGACTATGAAATGGCTTAAATAAGACACAACCTGTTCAGCTCAGAGATACGTGAAAGTGTTCAAATCTTCTTATTTTCAGCAACTGGTGCATCTTCTAAAAATATTTTCCAATTAAAGTTTATAATTGGTTTCTCTTGACTAAAGTTTAAAATTAAATTTTTTATAAGTATAACAGTAAAAAGAAAAGTTAGTGTCTGGTAACGTAAAGAAATGATAGTTAAAAATCATGTGGTATAAATTTAAACAAGAATAATGAATTTACTCTATGATACATAAATGGTTATAGAAAGAAAATGGATTAAATCTGAAATTCTAAAACATGGTGAGATAATATAAGGTGTAACAGAGGTAAGCAGAAGGGCCCCACCATTTCTTTGAAAAGAAGTTCGGTTTTGGGTGCTCCTTTGTGGCCATAGATATTTTTTATCCTTTCAATATCTTTTGTAAAAAAAAAAAAAAAAAAAATTAAAGAATCAAAGAGAAATGAGAGATTATTGGGAGTAATTTGTTCAAATTAATTAATTAATTTGTTTGTTGGTCAAGAAAATGATTACACGACTAATAGTAATTATGGTGCAATTTTTTTAGTAAAAAGCAGTCTTGCATCCACCAATATTCCTCGCTAAATATTTTTTATTTCGATAAATTTAGCAAAAAAAGAAATAAATGAATTTTATGAATGCATTTGGTAGAATAATATAAAATTAAAAGAACATAAAACAACGATATATTTTTTAATTATTTTCACGAAAATTATTTTCGTTTTATGACAAATGTTTTACAGATAAGTATCATATTAATTTTGTTTAAAAAATTAATATTTTATATTACTAAATTATTACATTATTCAAAGCGGTTATAAAAACATTTATTGCTTCTCTTAGATTATTTATTCTCGAAAATTTTAAATAAATATTTTGAGCAATAAACATGTCCTTGTGTAAAAAAATCCCTTGTAATAAGCATCCGTGACAAATAAATTTAGTTGATGAATGAATGAAGAATCTAGATATAAAAACACTAATGTTGATGAATGACGAAGATGATATCTAAATGTATGTATAAAAATTTAGTTGGCTAATAGTGTCATTTTAAAATTTAAAATAAAATAGAGATTGTGGTAATCGGGTTTGTTTAAAATACAAAAGTTAAAGAATCTTGATTTAGAAGTTATGGAAATATAAGTAAATATTTTGAGTTGTGAATGCAATGTCTTCAACTATATTATTATAATTCTCTTCTTAATTATCATATATTACTCGTAGCCACCAAATACATTTTAAGAGAATCAAATTTAGTCACTAGTAAATAAATTTCTTCCTTTTACAAAGAGTTTTAAAAATATAATTATGCAATTTGTCATTTCATGACAATTTATTCTTCAATAATAACAAGATTTTACCCTACTAATTAATAGTCTTATAATTTATTAGTTATCATATATATATATAAAAGTGTGTGTGTTTTTATATACTTAATTTACCATAAAAGTATTTTTTATATAATCGTCGTTTTCAACAAACAATTTTAGTTATAACGGTGTTGTCGTATAATAATGAATTAACTATTGATTTTAATGAAGGATCGACCTTTTGCGACACCAAATTTTTCCAAATTCAACATTAATTATTTGACGGAAGTTTTTGTTCCATCCAATATCCGAAAGGGCTGTAAAATATTTTTATTGACGTATTATTTTTTTTATCGCAAATGCTTGAGATTCTATTGAATGTAATTAAAAATAATAATTACGTAAATGTTTTTTTCTTGTCATGTATTTTTTGTTAAGAAATAATTTTACTCAACCCACATGTACAGTCGCGCATCAAAGGTAAGGTTTAACTCTTTCAAAAGATATATATATATATATATATATATATATATATATATATATATATTTATTTATTTATTTATTTATATATACTGCTATACTTATAATGAAATTATTTAAGAAAGAAATACGAATATTGATGAAACTGATAAGTATTATCATAAGGGGGTTTGGGCGGAGATATCAAGAAGAAGTATATCAGAGAGTCGTGTGTGTACAAGAGATTAAGTTAGTTAAGTTGGATGATGCTATGTGTTATAATCTTTGGGAAAGTAATGATATCACCTGGGTCCATAGAGGGTCGATAGAAAGGGTCGATAGAGAAGGTGAGGGCATTTTGACCATGTGGAATAATAAGATGTTTAAGTGTGAGTCGTATGTGGAGGGAAAAAGTTTTATACTTGTCATGGAGGATTACAACTATGAAGGGTCAGACACTATTGTGAAGGTCCTGATTATGAATACCTATGCCCTTGCTCCAACAAGGATTGTGGAAAGAAGTTGAGAATAAGTTGACAATTGTAAACTGCAATGTTAGATACGTAATTGGTGATTTCAACTCGCATAATTGGTGATTTCAACTCAGTCAGGAATGCGTCCAAAAGAAAAGGCTTGAATTGTGGGGTGGTGAATAACCATGAATATGCCAGGTTCAGTGAGTTTATTGACAGGTGCATGTTGAAGGATATTCTGATGGTGGGAAGGAAATTCACTTGGTATAGACCCAATGGTACAACGAGAAGCATATTAGATAGAGCTATTGTGTCTGATGAGTGGTTATCGCAGTGGCCAGACTTTAAGCAATATGTACTAAGTAGACAGGAGTCTGATATTGTGCTTTAGTCGTCAAAAATAGTATTTTCGATTGGGGCTCGAAACCTTTTCAGTCCTTTGATCCATGGCAACAATGATGACTTTAAAGAGGTCATAGAAGAAGTTTAGGTTAACACTCCTGATTGGGGTAATGCATTGGAAGATGTCAAGAACAAGCTCAAGAGTTTTAAATGTGAGATCAAGCAATGGTGCTCTGCTGTTAATACCAGTGCTAGGTTGAGGAAGAAAGAGTTAGTCGCCCAAAAATAGGAGCTTGATAAATATGATGATGACGACGACTTGCTAGAAGAGGAGAGAATCATGCGTGTTGACCTGTTAACCCAATTGAGAAGTTTGGAGGAGACAAAAGATATTATGATCAAACAAAAGTCAAGAGTGGAGTGGATTAAAAGTGGGGATTCTAACTCCAAATTTTTTCACTCACTAGTAGAAAAAAGACATTTAAAGGCGGGATATCATCGAGGTTAAAAATGAACCGCAATTAAAAAGAACGCGGTGACATTTTTGAAATTAAGTAAGACTATACCAGCGCGGTTGACGCAAGAACCGCGATAATAAGCTACAAATAATTTATTATTGAAAACTGCAGAGAGATACAAACGCGGTTTTTAAAACAACCGCGTTTGTATCTGCAAAACAATTTTTAAATTATTTTGCAAGAGGATACAAACGCGGTTGCCACTAACAACTGCCTTTGTATCCTCCTGCAAAATAATTTAAAAATTGTTTTGCAGGAAGATACAAACGCGGTTGTTAGTGGCAACCGCGTTCGTATCCTACATACAAACGCGGTTGTTACTAACAACTGCATTTGTATCTCTTCTTTTAGGGCACAAAAACTCTTCCCCCCTCGCGTGCCCTCTATTTCTTCCCTTTGCTTTGCTGTTGCTTCTTCTTCTTCCCTTTGTTGCTGCTGTTTCTTCCTCGCGTAACAAATCAGTGCATTGTCTTCCTCTTCCTCGCAGTGGCTCTCCCCCTCCCTCGCCATTCGACCAACCTCTTTCTCGTCTCTCTCTCTCTCCACGGTTTTGCTTCTGTGGCCACCACAACCACGTGGAGGTTCTTTCGCAACCACCCCCACCACCACTCAGACCCCACCACCACGTCTCTCTCTCTGAGTCCGGGGATGTTAGATCCCCGTCATTTTATGTTTTGTCTAATATTTATGTTGGGTTTTATTTGGTTGAAAAAATGGCAGTTACAGTGGATAGTGGAATCAGAGCATTGCAATTTCTGTGGATAGGGTTGTTTCTTCTTCTCCTCCTCCTACTGTTCATCCCAGTTTGAGGGCATCATCGCTTCAGCAGACTGCTAGGAAGTAGAGGAGATGCTGGTCCCCCTGAATTGCACAGACGATTTGTTAGTGCTTTGCAGAAACTAGGAGGTTCTCAAGGTAAGAAGTTAATTTTTGTTTGTTGTTGTTTATTCAACCAAAGCAAATCAGAGAGCTGATGCAGGTTGATGGCCTGACTAATGATGAAGTGAAAAGCCACTTACAAGTGAGTTTTTATCATTTTTTTGTCCCTTTAACTGCTTGTTTAGTTGTATGGTGATCATTGAGGAAAAGTTTCAAGCTAAGATTTTCGTGTATTATGAAGTTTGGATTGGGATTGATGATTGGTTATATATGATTGCAGAAATACCAACTTCATACACAGATAGTTCTACCAGCAAGTGCTAATCAACCAGTTGTAGTTCTTAGAGGTTTGTGGATGTCTCCTCAAAAGTTAGCAGTTCAAGGTCAGGTTCTCCTCAAAGTCCCCTTCATTTGACTGCAAGCTCCCAACTGAAGGTGACAGTATAAAAGATGATGAAGATGCAAGATCCGAGAGCTATAGTTGGAAAAGTCATATGCACAAACCTGGAAAAGTTTATGTATAGGATACTACTCCCCTCCATGAATTTTGGAGATAAAAGTATACATGAGAGGAGTTTTACGACTACATAAGAATAATACAAAAAGAGGCTATTGGAGTTTTTGAAGGTTTAGCTATACTGAGTGAGTTTTGATATGAAACTCTGAATTAAAATATCCTTTCAGTTCACTTTAAGAAACTGCTAATTTTTTCCCTATCATAAAATTCTTTCATTTTTTTCTTTTTGTCACGAGAACTCTCCTTTCAGGAAGTGGCCTAGTTATGTGCAGAAAACTGAACTGAACAATGAATGTCTCTGCCATTTCAATACTGTGCTCTGGGTTTGTGAAACTGTGGCTGAAGGATTTAGAATTAGTTTAATTTACAAACGCGGTTGTTAATAAACAACCGCGTTTGTATGTGCTATACCAGCGTGGTTCCCTCTACAACCGTGCTGGTATGTGAACCTTTTGTACCATTTTTTAACGCGGTTTCTAAAGAACCGCGGTAGTATGTTATACTTTCAATCGCGGTTGTACAACCGCATTTGTATCTTCAGTACTTTTTATCGCGGTTGTACGACCGCGCTTGTAAGCCTTATACAATCACGATTAAATGTCTTTTTTCTACTAGTGACTCTAAGCTGAGATGGAGAAGAGGTAGGAATGATTTAGTGGGTATCCATATCAATGGAACTTGGTGCGATGATCCACACCGTGTCAAGAGCCATGTTAAACGTCAAAGAAGGTTCGAGGCCCCTCCGGAGTGTAAGCTCAAGCTAGATGATGTTAACTTTAAGACTATCTCAGAGGATGAGAATGCATTGTTGTGCGGTATTTTCACCGAGGCAGAAGTGTTTAAAATTGTGAGTGAGTGTGGTAGCTCGAAGTGTCCTGGGCCTGACAAGTTTAACTTCTTCTTCATTAAGAATAACTGGGAGATTTTAGGCAAGGATATTTTCAAAGCTATTCCCCTCTTCCAGAGTAGTGGGTTTTTACTGAGAGGTTGTAATGCTTTTTTTATTACACTGGTTCCAAAGAAGGCTAACCCATCTGAGCTGAATAAGTTTAGGCTGATTTCTCTAATCAGATGTATTTATAAAATTCTCTCAAAGGTTCTGGTGAACAGGTTAAGGAAGGTGCTACCTAGTGTTATTGATGTTAACCAATCCGCGTCCTTGAAGGGAGGGGGTTGGTGGACAACATTCTGGTAGCAAATGAAACGGTGAACTTCTTGAAAAAGGAAAAGAAGAGTAGAGTGATGGTTAAAGTGGACTTTGAAAAAGCCTACGACTTGGTGAACTGAAAGTTCCCTTATTACATGTTAGGCAGACTTGGATTTAGCCCTATTTGGATTAAATGGATCAAAGCTTGTATGGAGTCGGCTTCAGTCTCAGTTTTGGTGAATGGCAGCCCTACAGGGAATTTAAACCTAAGAGGGGTCTTAGGCAGGGCGATCCGCTGGCGCCCTTTCTCTTTCTTATAGTAGTCGAGGGTCTTACAGGGTTGATGAGGAATGCCAGAAATGTAAGTATTTTTAAAGGCGTCGAGGTGGGTAGCCAGAGAGCGCAGGTTGATCTATTGCAATTTGCAGTCCTACGTATCATAATATGTTGGTTATTAAAGCTATTATGAGATCCTTTGAGCTGGTGTCAGGACTTATGGTCAACTTATAAGAGTACAGTCGGGTTCGTGGGCATCTCTGAGCTAGATCTACGTGTTTTCTCAAAATGCCTCAATAACAAGCATATGGGCCTACCTTTTAAGTACCTTGGTATGCCAATTGGAGGAAATCCCAGGAGAAGTGTGTTCTGGAATCCTGTGGTGGAAAAGATCAGGTCTAGATTATCGAGATGGAATGGGAGATTGCTTTCAATGGCAGGTAGGATATGTCTGATTAAGTTCGTTGTCAACGCTTTACCCTTGTTCTATTTCTCCTTTTTCAGAGCACCTGTCAGTGTTTGTAACCATATTAGATGTATTCATGCACAATTTCTTTGGGGCTGGGGCCACGAGAGTTGGAAGATTGCTTGGGTGAAGTGGAAGTGGATTTGCAGGCCAGTTGAATTTGGTAGACTGGGTATTAAGGACATCAGATGTTTTAATGATGCCCTGCTTGCTAAGTGGAAATGGAGGTTAGGGATTACCAAGGAGGGCTTGTGGTGGGACATCCTACAAGCTATGTATGGTTGTTGGCAGAATATGGGTGTATCTTCAAGGTCTAGTAAGGATTCTGTGTGGTGGAAGGATTTGATTAGGGTATGTGGTAATGATATACAAGGGAATTGGTTTGATAGTAGATTTCAGTGGTGTTAGAGATGGTCGGTGTGTCAAATTTTGGAGTGATTGGTGGGTGGACGAAAAAGCGTTGAACGACAAGTTTCCAAGATTACACTATATTTCTATTTCTCCTTTTTCAGAGCACCTGTCAGTGTTTGTAACCAGATTAGATGTATTCATGCACAATTTCTTTAGGGGTGGGGCCACGACAGTTGGAAAATTGCTTGGGTGAAGTGGAAGTGGATTTGCAGGTCAGTTGAATTTGGTAGACTGGGTATTAAGGATATCAGATGTTTTAATGATGCCCTACTTGCTAAGTGGAAATGGAGGTTAGGGATTACCAAGGAGGGCTTGTGGTGGGACATCCTACAAGCTATGTATGGTTGTTGGAGGAATATGGGTGTATCTTCAGGGTCTAGTAAGGATTCTGTGTGGTGGAAGGATTTGATCAGGGTATGTGGTAATGATATACAAGGGAATTGGTTTGATAGTAGATTCCAGTGGTGTGTTAGAGATGGTCGGTGTGTCAAATTTTGGAGTGATTGGTGGGTGGACGAAAAAGCGTTGAATGACAAGTTTCCAAGATTACACTATATTTCTTTAAATAAAGAAAGTTTGGTAGGTGATGTTTCTGAGTGGGAGGGTGATAGGACCCCTCGATGCACATCCTGGAACATCTGTTGGCGAAGAGAGAGGTTTGAATGGGAAAAACACCTCGAAGAGCAAATTTTGACCTTGATCTCAAATGTACAGTGGGACGTTAGGAAAGAAGATAGGCTGGTGTGGGTAGGTGAGGATTCCTAGGAGTATATAGTTAGGTCTGGATATAACATATTGAATGGAGAGAGCTCATTGCAATCCTCAATGTCTTTTAAGTTGTTGTGGAGTTTAAGTGATGCCCCTTTAGCGATTGTGGGTGAGTGGAGGATATTATTGGACAGATTGCCAACTAGACTTAATTTAGTAAGAAGGGGAGTTCAATTAGCAAATTCGCTTTGCCCTCTGTGCCAGGATGGTGTTGAATCCACTGACCATCTGTTTAATACTTGTAGTGTGGTACAACAAGTGTGGGATAAGTGCGATAGGTGGATTGGGAAGGTGGGTGTTAGACATCAGGCCACTTATGTCAATTTTCAGAATTTTTGCTTATTGGGTCAAAGGCTGAACGTTAATAGAGTCTGGAAAGGGGTGTGAGTAGCCATTGTATCGAAAATATGGAGTCACAGAAATAAGGTGGTATTTAAGGGTGGAATTGTGGATGTTGATGAAATCTTTAGTCTTGCTCAACTTAAAGGCTAACTGTGGACTAAGTATAAAATGAAGAGAACCACTTTTTCTTATTCAGATTGGAACTTCTCTCCGATGCAGTGCCTCCAATCTTTGACATAGTAACTTCTGAGGTATGGCTAGTTTGGATGGCCTCTTCCCTACTATGTGTGTAGATTTGTAATTGTACTTCTTTCTTGTGTATTCATCTCCCAGGTTAATGGTTATGTGTCTTTTTCATGTGTCCTTAGTATCCTGGTTAATAGTCTGTTTAGTAAAGTGTCTTTCTGTGTGGATTTTGTTTTGATAGTTATGACTCTTAGTCTTGATTTGGATGTGTTGTATAAGAGTTGAAATGCTCATTTTATTTTATTTATTTTGTTAAAAAAACAACAATAATTACAATACTTTCTCCGTCGTCCTATATGAAATAAATAATCTCTTGGTCTCTTCAAACATTATCTTTCTACTAGTTAATTTATGGTGAAGATTTACCTTCAATATTCCAATTACTTATATCACTGGAAACCATGTTTAAGAAGATCACTCAACAATGTCATGATACATGATGATGATCTTCCTGGGGAACTTTTATTCACACCAGATGCTTTAATAGTAAGTTTAACTTCTAAAAATATTTTCCAATTAAAGTTTAGAATTGGTTTCTCTTAACTAAAGTTTAAAATTAAATTTTTTATAAGTATAACAGTAAAAAGAAAAGTTAGTGTCTGGTAACGTAAAGAAATGATAGTTAAAAATCATGTGGTATAAATTTAAACAAGAATAATGAATTTACCCTATGATACATAAATTGTTATAGAAAGAAAATGGATTAAATCTGAAATTCTGAAACATGGTGAGATAATATAAGGTGTAACAGAGGTAAGCAGAAGGGCCCCACCATTTCTTTGAAAAGAAGTTCAAATTCGGTGTTGGGTGCTCCTTTGTGGCCATAGATATTTTTTATCCTTTCAATATCTTTTGTAAAAAAAAATAAAAATAAAGAAACAAAGAGAAATGAGAGATTATTGAGAGTAATTTGTTCAAATTAATTAATTAATTTGTTTGTTGGTCAAGAAAATAATTAAACGACTAATAGGAATTATGGTGCAATTTTTTTTTTTTTGGTAAAAACAGCCTTGCTTCCACCAATATCTCCGGTAAACATTTTTTATTTCGATAAATTTAGCAAAAAAACAAAAGAAATAAATGAATTTTATGAATGCACTTGGTAGAAAAATATAAAATTAAAAGAACATAAAACAATGATATATTTTTTAATTATTTTTCACGAAAATTATCTTCGTTTTATGACAAATGTTTTACAGATAAATATCATATTACTTTTGTTTAAAAATTTAATATTTTATATTACTAAATTATTACATTATTCAAAGCGGTGGGTAATTAAAATATTTTATGAAAACATTTATTGCACCTCTTAGATTATTTATTCTCGAAAAGTTTAAATATATATTTTGAGCAATAAACATGTCCTTGTATAAAAAAATTCCCTTGTAATAAGCACCCGTGACAAATAAATTTAGTTTATGAATGAACGAAGAATCTAGATATCAAAACACTAATGTTGATGAATGACGAAGATGACATCTAAATGTATGTATAAAAATTTAGTTGGCTAATAGTGCCATTTTAAAATTTAAAATGAAATAGAGATTGTGGTAATCGGGTTTGTTTAAAATACAAAAGTTGAAGAATCTTGATTTAGAAGTTATGGATATATAAGTAAATATTTTGAGTTGTGAATGAACTGTCTTCAAGTATATTATTAATTCTCTTTCTTAATTATCATATATTACTCGTAACCACCAAATACATTTTAAGAGAATCAAATTTAGTCACTAGTAAATAAATTTCTTCTTTTTACAAAGAGTCCTAAAAATATAATTATGCAATTTGTCATTTCATGACAATTTATTATTCAATAATAACAAGATTTTACCCTACTAATTAATAGTTTTATAATTTATTAACTAATATAATTAGTTATTTTAAATATATATATATATATATATATATATATATATATAAATATAAATGTATGTGTTTTTATGTATGTAATTTACCATAAAAGTATTTTTTATATAATTGTCGTTCTCAACAAACAATGTTAGCTACAACAGCGTTGTCATATAATAATGAATTAACTCTTAATTTTAATGAAGGATCGACCTTTTGTGACACCAAATTTTTCCAAATTCAACATTAATTATTTGATGGAAGTTTTTGATCCAATACTCGAAAGGGCTGTAAAATATTTTTATTTACGTATTATTTTTCTATCGCAGCTTTATATTCTATTGAATATAATGGAAAATAATAATTACGTAAATGTTTTTTTCTTATCATGTATTTTTCCTTAAGAAATAATTTTACTCAACCCACATGTACAGTCGCGCATCAAAGGTAACGTTTAACTCTTTAAAATATATAGATAAATTCATACACGTATATATATATATATATATATATATATATATATATATATATATATATATATATATATATATATATATATATATTTATATATACGGCTATACTTATAATGAAATTATTTAAGAAAGAAATACTTATATAGATACTGGCAATGATTAAATACATTCTACTGTTTATGTAACAAAATTCTATTTTATTGTTAGAGAGATAGATATATTTTTAACTCTTGAAAAGCAAATGAGCCACGTTATGTATATAAAGATGAAAGGTCGTTATAATTTTAATTTTTTTTTATAATAAACATGTTTTGGTTTCTATATATATGGTAAAATATATGTAGCTAAGCAGCAAGCTAAATTAGTTTATGATTAGGAAAATAAATTGAGGGAGAAAATGAGAGTGATAGTAATTAGTGTATTGTTGTTTATAAGTGTGGTAGTTGGAGATGAGGGTGGTGTAGCCATGAATCCTGCAGAAGAAGCTGGAATTGGTGAAACCGTTGATTCTGTAAAAGAAGAAGGAATCAGTGTAGCCATTAATCCTGCAGAAGAATCTGGAGTTGGTGAAACTGTTGATCCTGCAGAAGAAGCTCAAATTAGAAATATCAAAAGACCCTGCCCAGGACCACGATCACGACCACCAGGGCAAACAAGTGCAGTGATATGCAAAGTATGGCCAAACCCACGGCAGCCAGGGCAAACACGGCCATAACCAGGAGGAGGAAATAGTGGGAGATAAATAAAACTGAAGAAGTACTTGCGTTGCTATATTATACTAATACAACAATAATTGCAATGCTTTCTCTATCAAATAAATAACCTCTTCAACCATTATATTCCTACTCAAATCTCTTATACCTTTCAATTACCTATATCACTGCATGCCATGTTTAACAAAATCACTAATAATGGTAAGCTCATAAAGTACACTTTTTATATCACCTATTGAATAAATTTTTATATTTATCTTACTAAAAAAATGTAACTATTTTTTTATCTAACGATTCAAAAAGTATTTCACTATCATTTTTCATATATCTAAAAACTCACAAGCAACACAAGTTCAATGATTTTTTTAATAATAATAATTACTATATGTATAACTGACGTGATAAAAGCAAGTAAAACACTCAGTAAAATTTTCTTATAAACTATAAAATACGAGAAAAATTAAGGTTTTTTTATATCAACAAGCTACAAAAATCAATTCCACACAAAATTTCAACAATATAGAACAAAAAAATTTAACACGAACTTACCTTGTGATGTTATGCAAATGAAGATCACCACGAGAAGCAATACAAAACCAATTACAGAGACTGCATTCGTGAGAGGATCATCACCCCCTACCACATATTCATCCAACTCAAACAAAACGAGCCCCAAACTAAACTAAAATGAAAACAAAATAAATATACCACCGTCTGGAAAATAACCGACGGCAGCCACGAAAATATAACAATTTCTTAAATCAGTGATACAAAATTAATCGATAAAAATCAATTTCTAATGCCAAAAAGAAATTTAATCTTACCGAGGATCGAAGATTGGAGGCAAAGTAGACCGAAAGATTGTGCATAGAATAGAGCAGAGGAGAGTCGCGACGCTGGAACACCAAGTACAAAAAGAAAGGGAAAATGAACTCTAAAATTTATGACACATTTCGGCCTGGTTGATGTAATGTTGAATAGCATTTTAGCCGACACAAACAACACATACTAAATAACGTCAATCTAACCGACACATATATAAATATTAATAAAATTTCTAAACTTAATAAAATATTAATTCTATTTCATTTTATTGTCTTGGTCAAATTTTAAAACATGTACAATTACTTATATAGTTTCTGGATTATAATAAATTAATATTTTATGTATACATCATTTTTCAATATTGTATTTCTATTTTGTTTTAGTGTGTTAGTATCACATTAAAAGATGTACGATGATTAATAAAGTTTTTGCACTATAATCAAATCAAACAATAATATTATTATCTATCAAATTTTTTCTCTTTTAAGATAATTTTCTAAATATATACTTAAATGTAAAACAATTTGTTATTTAATAAATATGTTAAACTCTAATTTTATATTTATTAAATCCAACCATTTATGAATGTATATCATTACTTATTACTTATTATTGATTGTAACTATAGTAACAACAAATAAAATAAATAACTCTAAATTATTACAAGTTATATTTTTTTTCTTCATATAACATATTAATATTCTGATATAATATTTATGTATTGTTTATAAAAATTAATTTAAACTATAAATAAAAATAAAAAAATTATAATTTACAAATCAATAACTCTTAAATTAAGTTAACTATCATAGGTAAAGATTCTCATAAATTAAATTAGAAGTAATTAGGTTAATTATATGGTTAGTATAACTTACGTTCATTAGTCATATTTTCAATATAAAATATTAATTCAATCATACATGTTAAAGTATGTGATACTATAACCAACATTACATTTACATGAATATAACAGATTCATACATTCATATATACCTAATACGTGTAATATATTCCATAAAATTAATGAAGTATAACATTTATTTACTATTTTTTTTTTCATTATAATCTCAATGCCAATCAAGTTTTACATATTTTTTAAATATGTTAATATATATATATATATATATAAAATACATTAACCATATAAATATTTTTTATAAACATTAACTATTTAATTAATATTTTAATTAAATAAAATAATAAAATTCACAATTTAACATATTGAATTATTTAATTATAACTATTAATTATAATTAATTTTAGTATTCATATTTCAAATAACACAATACAAATTATAATTATTTAAATTACTTAAATAAAATTAAAACATTATATGCGTGTAAATTTTAATACAAAATCATTATGGTGTTAAAAATTTTAGGGTCTACTGTTCAAAAGTTTGAGAGTTTCCTGTTAAAAAATTTCTTAAAATTATAATATATTATTTCTATTTCATTTTAAAGTCTTGATATAATTTAAAAACATTAATAAAGTTTTTTTCAACCTATCCAAACAATTATACTGTTTAACATTTGAAACTCGTAATTTATTTACTAATTAAACTAAAACAAATATTTATAATTTCATTTATAGTATAATCATAATTCATGTATTTTTAAAGAAATCTTCTAAAACTTGATTTTGTATCTAACAATTTCTTTAGTTTTAAATAAAATTTACATAAACTTTGGCTGGTATATAAATCATATCTTCGACCTAAAATATTAATTCAAAAATGTGTTATCTATATGCTGAGGTGACAAACTAGATTTTGGGAATAATAGATTTTTAGATTGTACGATGATTTTTCCATTCATGAGTTTTACTTTGTTCATCCAAGATGGTTGATATTTGAAGTATAAGTTTAATTGAGATGTCAAAATTTATAATGATATGTATTATTATCATCATCATCATCATCATCATCATCATCATCATCATCATCATCATCATCATCATCATCATCATCATCATCATCATCATCATCATCATCTATGACATGATAATGATTTTGATTGAGAAAAATACTTCCAGAATAATTGACAATATCTTGATTTTCGTTCGATAATTTGCTACTAATAAGATTAAATTGATTATATGAAGTGAAATAAGTCAAAGATGAACAAATATGATCAGTAGTATCACTATCAAGAATCTAAGAACTAAAAGAATAAAGAATTTTCTCACCACTATTGTCATGTTGGAAGGAATAATAGAAATTTGATTAGAAACATTGTCATTGAATTTAGACTGTTATAGAAGGGCTAACAATGTTTGATATTGTTTAGGAGTAAAACTAATTTGTTGAGAATGTACTTCTAACTTTAAATCTAACCCTTCACCCCAATAAGGATAACCACAAAAACACACCCTTTTCACTTTCTCTCTCTCTCACCTTCCATATCTCTCTTTTCCTGCTCTTGATTTTCACCTCTATATTTCCTCTGTTCTAGAAGTTGATCAAGCCCCGTAGTAACTGAGGATCCTAAGGTCATTTTTAACCGATCAGAATCTCAATTAGAGTAAGTTCCTATTTACTGTGAGGATCCTTTTGTTCTCTGTTTTCTTTAAGTTTTTGTCATTAATATTAGTGGAACAATTGAGAAAAGTGTTCCTCTTAACTTGATTAAGATTATACTAAAAGTTGATGTTATTTGGATAACTTATTCTAAATTTATAGAGTTGGACTGGTGTTGTTGCCTGATTGAAGAAATTGATAGGAGATCATTGTCTGAGGTAAGGAAAGCTAGTTTTTACCTCAAATAAAACTTTATATTAGAATATTTGGATGTGTGGGTGAAGTGGTCACCAATTCAAAGATTCTTTGTAGGAATTGATTTTGCATGAACTTGAATTGTTTTGATTGGGAAATGAATTTCATGAGTTTAATAGATGTATGTTGTTATAATGTTAAAGAAGTTCTTGAATGAATGAAGTTGATGAATTATAAAGATGAATTTGATGAATGGGTATTGATGTGAATTATTGAATGAGGAAGTTGATGTTATACATTTCAAATAATGTATAAGTTATGCTTGTTTGAGTACACACTGGAACTGCTGGTAGACACTCGGTATGGATGTTTGAAGTTACTCCAATCATTTTTCTTAGATTCGATGACGGTCTAAGTCTTAGGTATTAGATCAATATTTTCTTTTAGATTTACTGGTAATCTAAGTCTCAGATGTTTGATTATTTAAATTTATTTTATGAATGTTAACCAAGAAAGATTTGGTCAAAAAGCTATATCTTTTCATTCTGATCTCTCAAATATATACACTATAATTACAAGCTGTCAGGTTGAATTTCAACCTACTAAATTAGCTAAACTGTCCTATTTACATTTACAGCTAATTAAGAGGATAAATATTAAATATAAATATACAATCTCAACAGAATTATTTCTAATAATTAGTTCATTAATGCCAATAATTCTGTTGACATCCCCCTTCAAATTGATACTGGTAAATCTACAATCATCAATTTGCCAAGTAGAAAATTGTGTCGCTGACGGGTCAAGGTTTTAGTGAAAATGTCAGCAATCTGAACAGATGTTGAGACATGTGGTAGATTGATGACTCTTCTATCACAGGCTTCTTGAATAGAGTGGCAATCAACTTCGATGTGTTTCGTCCGTTCATGGTAAACTGGATTTGTTGCAATCTGAATGGCCCTGGTATTGTCAGCATGCAGCGGAGTTGGTTGTTGTTGAGAAAATCCAAGCTCAGCAAGAAGACCACGCAACCATATTATTTCAGAACAAGCGGCAGACATGGCGCAATATTCTGCTTCAGTGGATGACTTTGAGACTGAATCTTGTTTCTTACATTTCCATGAAATAGGAGCATTTCCTAGGAACATACACCAGCTAATAGTAGATTTTCTTGTGTCTGGACATCCAGCCCAATCGGCATCACTATATGCTTGGAGTTTGATTGATGAATCAACAGGAAAAAGTAAACCTCGCCTTGGAGTGCCGAAGAGGTATTTAATGATTCGTTGTACCGCTGAAAGATGGAAATGTCGTGGAGCTTGCATGAACCTACTAACTGTGTGTACAGCGAAAGAAATATCTGGGCGAGTGATAGTGACATAGATAAGACTTCCTACCAGTTTGCGATATTGAGTGGGATCATCAAGAAGGTCACCTTCATCTCTTCTATATTTAACATTAACTTCCATGGGAGTGTCTACAGGAGTGGCATTTGTGAGTCCAGCTAGCTGTACCAAGTCTTGAATATACTTTTGTTGAGTTAGGAAAACACCTTCATGATGATAATGCACCTCTAAACCCAAGAAATAAGTGAGATGGCCTAACTCTTTCATTTTAAAAGTTGAATGCAGCAAGTGTTTGATTCTAGAAATAGCATCTTGATCAGAACCTGTGACGACAATGTCATCCACATAAACAAGAAGCACCACAATGCCTTTAGGAGTCCTTTGTAGGAAAAGAGATGGATCATACTGACTTTGATTGAATTCAAAACCAAGTAGTGTCGATCGAAACTTTTCAGACCAAACTCTCGATGCCTGTTTCAATCCATATAAAGATCGATTTAGTTTGCAAACAGTATTAGGTGAGGGCGTAGGCATACCATTAGGAAGTTTGATGTAAACTTCCTCCTTAAGATCACCATGGAGGAATGAGTTTTTAACATCCATTTGATGTAGTGGCCAAGCTTGTGACGCAACAATAGCAAGAATATTGCGTATAGTTGTCATCTTGGCAACCGGAGCAAACGTCTCATCATAGTCAAGTCCATATTCTTGCTTATTTCCAAGCACAACTAAACGAGCCTTGTATCGATCTATGGATCCATCCGAGCGCAACTTTATGGAGAACACAAACTTGCTGCCTAAAGGTTTAACAGATGAGGGACATGACACTATATCCCAAGTTTGATTTTCTTCCAAGGCAAGAAGTTCTGTTTCAATAGCTTTCTGCCAACAATCATTCTCCATGGCCTGTTTATAAGATGAAGGAAGAGAAACAGAGGATAATGACGATGTCATGCAAGTGATATACCTTTCTAGGGGTTTTTTATCATGTGAGCTGCGTCGTAGAGGAGCTGGTTCTGGTTCTTCTTCTACTGGACCAGCAGCCAAGGAATTATCTTGAGGGGGCCCAACTGTTGGTTGATTTTGAGTTGCAGTACTACGTCTTTTGTAGGTCAAGAGAGGTTTAGAAGATTGTGGATCCGAAGGAGAGTTAGAAAACAATGGCAAAACAGAAACTGGAGAAGAGACGAAGTCATGATGTGATGCAAAAAAATATATATTTTCTAGGAAAATGACATTTCTAGATACACGAATCCGACCAAGGTTAGGATCATAACATAGAAAGCCCTTTTGATGAGGAGAATATCCGAGAAAAGCACATTCAACAGATTGTGCACTGAGCTTGGTGCGTTCTTGTGGAGTAAGATGAACATAACACACACAACCGAAGATACGAAGAGTAGAGTAATTTGGTGGGTGACCATATAACCGAATGAAAGGGGATTCATTACCTATTGACGGAGATGGCAATCTGTTTATAAGATGGACAGCGGTGGAAAGGGCTTCACACCAAAATCGTGAAGGCACATGAGACTCCAACAAAAGGGTGCGGACAACATCGAGCAAATGACGGTTTTTTCTTTCCGCTACTCCATTTTGTTGTGGAGTTGAGGGACATGACCTTTGAGATATAATGCCATTGGATTGCAAATATTCCTGAAATAAGTGTGACATGTATTCCCCTCCGTTGTTAGAGCGAAATATTTTTATTTTTAATGAAAATTGGGTCTGAACATAAGCATGAAAAAATTTGAAGATAGAAAGACTTCAGCTTTTGATCGCAAAAAATAGACCCATGTGAAACGACTATAATCATCAATAAAAGTTACAAAATATTTGTAATTAGCATGAGATATAACTGGTGCCATGCCCCAAACATCACTGTGGATGAGATCAAAAAGTTGGGTTACATGAGACTGATGTGTTGGAAAAGGCAAAATTTTGCTTTTACCAAGCTTACAAGGAATACAATCAAAATGAACAGAATTAAGAGATGGAATGTGTTTATTTCCAAGAAAACGAGATTTTAGCAAGTCATGAAGTACATTTGCGTTTGGATGTCCAAGACGTTTATGCCACATTTGGTAATCAACAATAGCAGAATTACACGAAACTAAGGGAAGAGAAAGACTTTGAGGCAATGAGAACTGAATTGGGAAAAGACGTCCAAGTTTAGGCCCCTTCGCGATTATCTTCCCTGATTGTTGGTCCTGCACAAGACAACTAGATTCTGAGAATTGTACTTGACAATCATTCTCGACTAATAGACCAACTGAAAGGAGATTACTAGTGAGACCAGGAGAGATAAAAACATTTGTTAGAGATGAAGAAATATCACCAGTGGATGTGATAGGCAATTGATTTCCATCAGCAGTATGTATCTTGAGATTTCCAAAATATTTTTTGGTATTAGTAAGAAACTGGGCATTGCTGGTCATGTGGTTGGAAGCCCCCAAATCAAAATACCAAGAGGAAGAGGATTTACCTGAGAATCCGAGAGCAGAGAATGCGGAAACGATCATTTGTTGAACCATTTCAGAAGTCACTGTTGAAGTAGTAGTAGAAACATTTGGTTGAACCGGTGCTAGATTGGCTGAATTGTTAGGAATAGATGAATCAACTGAGGCTGTAAAAGCTGTGACATTTCGCTTTGGTGGCCTGATTTTGCATTCCTTAAGAATATGTCCATCTTTTTTGCAATAGTTGCAAAATTTTTTTGGACAGTTTGAAGCATAGTGTCCCAATTGCTTGCAACAAAAACATTGAACAGAACTCATGTCATGACTTCTTGATTTTCCTCGGGCTACATATGCCACTGGAACAGTAGAGAATTTTTGATCTTCTATGATGGACTGCGTAAGGAGACGTTTTTCTTCACGTAACAGATCATTGAAACACGCATCCAATGATGGGACAGGATTTCGATGCATGAGATTGGACCGAATGCCTTCAAATTCAGATCTCAATTTCATAAGACATTGATCTCGTTTAGTTGTTTCATGAACAGATTGTACAGAACTTAGACCTTCAGGAGTCAAGTCTGCATAAACTATATCGGTGTATTCAGCCCACAGATTCATGAATTGAGAGTAAAAATCAGAGATGGGAAGACTATCCTGTTTAAAGAGAGCTATGTCATGTTCAAGCTGGAACCTCCGAGCGGCGTTGTTCTGATTGTAGACTTTCTTCAAATAATTCCACATTGTGGCTGCTGTTTTGTAAGGTCGAAGATTCAGGACAATGTTGGGATCAACAGAACCTAGGACCCAGGACATGACTTGAGCATCTTTGACTACCCATTTGGCATGTGCAATATTATCTGCGTCTTTGTCAGAGGGGCTGGAGTGTTGCCATCAACATGACCCCACAAATCCTTTCCTGTGACGAAAATCTCGAAATGGAATGCCCAAGCGGAGTAGTTTTTGCCATTAAGGCGAACCAACAAGACTTCATGCTTTTCGGTAGACATGGATCTAGGGAAATAGGAATTGAAAAAGAACAACAAATTGAGCGAGAAACAGAAGAGAAAAAAAACTAGAACAGGAACAAGATCGTGAGAGAGATAAAAAAACAGACTAGGTTCTTGGATTTTAACCTAGGCTGATACCATGTTAACCAAGAAAGATTTGGTCAAAAAGCTATATCTTTTCATTCTGATCTCTCAAATATATATACTGTAATTACAAGCTGTCAGGTTGAATTTCAACCCACTAAATTAGCTAAACTGTCCTATTTACATTTACAGCTAATTAAGAGGATAAATATTAAATATAAATATATAATCTCAACATAATTATTTCTAATAATTAGTTCATTAATGCCAATAATTCTGTTGACAATGAAATATAAAATATGAGAAAATTAAGACAGAAAATTAAGATGTTTAGAAAGAATAAGGAGCTAGAGATTAAATTTTGCTAAACATCACTTTTTGCATTTTTTTATTAATAATTAAAAAATAAATAAATAAATAAATAAATAAAAACACCTAAAGAATGCTCGAACTATATTAAAAAAAACTATTATTGAGAATTTGATCCTCAACCAACATGTCTCCGCATTTCATTATCCAAATTATATTGTTGGACACCTATCCACTATTATAATAGGATACCAACTAACAAAGTCATCACATGCACCAGGACAAATAAAAGCATGCATTACAGTTCGGAGTGTGATAGACTTGCTCTCACAATGCAATGGCTTTCATACGAGACAACCTGTCGAGTTCAGAGGTATGTTAAAGTGTTCAAATCTTCTTATTCTGAGCAAGTGTCGCATCTGTTAAACTTTCGCACGAATAAAAATATTTTCCAATTAAAGTTTAAAATTTAATTAAAGTTTAAAGTTTAAAATATTACTAAATATTTTAAATTTGGTTTCTCTTAATTAAAGTTTAAAAATATTACTTTTGTTAAACAATTTAATATTTTATATTACTAAATTATTAAATTATTCAATGCGGTGGGTAATAAAATATTAGATTATATTTATTCCCGAAAAGTTTAAATAAATATTTTGAGCAATCAAACATGTCCTCGTATAAAAAAATTCCTAGTAACAAGCAATGGCCACAAATAAATTTAGAATTTAGTGGATGGATGAATGAAGAATCTAGATATAAAAACGCTAATGTTGATGAACGAAGAAGATGATATCAAAATGTATGTATAAAAGAATTTAATTGGCTAACAGTGTCATTTTAAAATTTAAAATAAAATAGAGATTGCAGTAATCGCGTTTGTTTAAAATACAAAAGTTGAAGAATTTTGATTTAGAAGTTATGGAAATATAAGTAAATATTTTGGGTCGTGAATGCACCGTCTTCAAATAAATCATTAATATAAGTAATATATTTTTACCCATTCTTTTTCTTAATTATCATATATTACTTGTAGCTACCAAATACGTTTTAAGAGAATCTAATTTAGTCACCGATAAATAAATTTCTACTTTTAAAAAAAAAATACAATTTGTCATTTCATGACAATTTGTTCTTCAATAAGATTTTACCCAACTAATTAATAGTAGTCTTATAATTTATTAATTAATATAATTACTTATTGATTACTTATTCTAAACATATATATATATATATATATATATATATATATATATATATATATATATATATATATATATGTGTGTGTGTGTGTGTAATTTTAGTTATAACAGTGTTGTCATATAATAATGAATTAACTCTTAATGTTAATGAATGATCGACCTTTTGTGAAACCAAATTTTTCCAAATTCAAGATTAATTATTTGACAGAAGTTTTTGTTCCGTCCAATACCCGAAAGGGCTGTCAAATATTTTTATTTACGTATTATTATTTTTTTTTATCGCAAGTGCTTGATATTCTGTTGAATATGATGAAAAAGAATAACTACGTAACTATTTTTTTTCTTATCACGTATTTTTTCTTAAGAAATAATTTTACTCAACCCGCATGTACTATATATATATATATATTTTGGTATACTTATAATGAAATTATTTAAGAAAGAAATACGAATATTGATATACTGGCAATGATTAAATACATTCTACTGTTTTTGTGACTAAATTCTATTTTATTGTTAGAGAGATAGATATACTTT
>Ga0209700_104087_pt1 | contig 26875 bp, 11 predicted proteins | sample SiratroredBW_FD_187528 | JGI IMG/M metagenome (GOLD analysis project Ga0209700, IMG submission 187528) | Root nodule microbial communities of legume samples collected from California, USA - Siratro red BW (SPAdes) (version 2) | ecosystem: Host-associated > Plants > Roots > Nodule | place: USA... | reverse complement strand
TTCAACCTAAAATTCTTAAGTAGATGATTTTGAATAATGAAAGTATATATATATATATATATATATATATATATATATATATATATATATATATATATATATATATTATAGAATACAGAAAGAAAGATGAAATGATTGGGACAATATTAATTTGGGGAGCACCGTACTTTATCACTATATTTATTTTATTGTTAAATACATTATTATTTTATTATAATATAATATTTTATCTCAAAAGGTAATTCTAGAATGGATGTTTTTTTAATAGTTTTTTCGGAAGGTATTTCCTAATTTGTGGTCGGTGATGACAAATGAGTAAAAAGATAATTAAGGAGGGATCATTGATGAGATAGGAATCGGGAGGCTTGTTCGTGAAGCTCACCTTCATAGTAAATATTAAAATACAATTTCGTCTTTTAAAAATATATTTTAAATTAATCATATTTTCCATCTTCAATATTAAAATACAATTTCGCCTTTTAAAAATATATTTTAAATTAGTCATACTTTTTATCCGCATTTAGTTGTATATTATAAAATTTACAAGTAATTCAATTCGAATGACTTGCCATTGTATAATTTGCAAATCATTTTATTTTTTAAATGATTAATTCACAAGTTATTCGAGATTTTTATAATCTACAATATCTTTTCATATACATTTATTATTTAAGATTATATAATCCATAACTCATAAATTTTTCATTTAGACTTACACTTTATACATTGGTATTATAATGTTTTATATTGTTATTTTTTTATTATATATTTTTATAAAGTTTCAATTTTGGACATAACTTATTCAATAATTATTGTTTAATATATAAATTTTAATTACTTTTTTTAATAAATACAATACATTATTATTTCATATTTATTATACATGTTATTTGTTATTAATTTAAATTTTCTATTTTTAACAAATAAAATTCATATAATAAATATATAGTATTATTAAAATAAATCGAAGTACCAGTATAAATATAAAGCTTTTCACATAGAGTTTTTTTTTTTTTTTTTTTTTCTCTCTATATTTGGTCAACTCAAACGATGGACTGATTTGGTTTGTCTCCTTCCCGCCCTTGGGATGGACCAGACTATAGGATTTTCAGTTGGCAGTTTTTTCTTTTTTTTTTTTTTCTTTCAAAATATGTAAAATATAATAACGGTTACGTCTTCCTCGTTAACTTCTTATTTATGTAATCATGCCAATGTCCACTAAAGACACTGATGTTGTTAGAAATAATGGCAAATTTTGATGTTGGAATCAACGCTCTGTAATAGCAGCCTACCCACCTTCTTTCACATACAGGTACTTTTCTATCTCTGAGTTCAACCAAAACAACAACTGCAAAACTGCAAACACTGCCTACAATTTTCTTAACACAACTTGATTTGTAACCCATAAAAGCGTTGCTTCAAGGAACACCATAACACAAAACATAGATGCTGCTATGCTAATGCCACCATTCTCTTTTGATGTGTATGTGTTTTGAATTTTAAGTTTTCATGCAGATAGATTGTGGCAAAATAGGTTTTGGATATTGAGAACATCACACGCTATAATGTTCAAATCAAAGACATTTATTTCCTTCTTGCTGAATGCATTCCATCAGTGTCTTATTTAAACCCTCACTGAATACTATGCATTAGCAGTAAATAGATCAAATTGTTCATGAATATCTCCTACAGCTCTTTGATTCTTGAATATGGGCAACGTCATTGAATCGTTTGCATCGGGCTTAGGACAGGCTATTGGCAAACTATTTAATTCTCCCATTGAATTTCTTTCTGGAAAGTCTTGCAGGTAAGACCATGCATTATGATTCATGTATGTATTTCTTCACTTTCCACTTCATGCTTGATGTATTTGTCTTTGGATATGTTTCAGCTCAGTGTGTGGACCAACATGGGATTTCATGTGCTATATCGAAAATTTTTGCATTGCCAATATCCTGAAATTAGCGATGGTATTTATGCTATCGTACATTGGTGAGTTCAAATGTTTCTATTGACACGAACCTTGCACTTTTTAATTTGACAAATCTGAAATTGGGTTTGTATGTTCTGTTTATTTGCAGTTCTGTTGTTCTTATATCTGGTGCATAAATTGGGCATATGTGGATGTCTTTGCCGGTCTTCTTGCAAAATGATATGGGCGTGTTTCTCTTCTTGTTTCCATGTTTGGGAGTATTCTTGCACTTTCTTGTGTATTAAGCTACAGAATATCAGGACAACAAGAAGAATAAGAAGAAGGGTCAGAATGGACATGAAAAAAATTTTCTACTTTAAAACTGGAGAAGAAGATTACACAGATGAAAGCCTTTCGTATCATTTTCCAATATCTGCAAAAATGAGCAGATCAATTTCGCGTAGAAGAGATTATAAAGCCTCCCACCTAAGGAAGTCTTTGCAACCTAGGAGGCATCATGCTAGAGTTGAAATTAGTAGAGATCTTAGATGTAAGAGTAAAAGGAATCATAGTGTTGGAGAACCCAGTTACACAAGCAATGCCTTTAAGCATGGCCATCACATAGGCACAGTCAATGACATAAAGGTAACCCGTACATCTAAGTTTGCAAGAAAAGGTATATCTAGAAGGAATAGAGTTCTGCCAAGGCAGAGAAGGTAGAATCTTTTAGTTCAGGGTTTTATAAGAACCGCACTTTATCGCTGTATGTTTCTGATTTGTTAGGATGAAAAACAAAAAAAAACATATTTTTTTTTATCTCCTTGTTATATATACTGTTCAAAACAGGGAAAAGGGCATGAAGTGAAGTAATGAAATGACTTTGACAGATGCACATCCAAACACTACCTATTGAAAGGCTCTACAAAGCATTTTTATCTCTTTGATCTTGATTTCCGTATCAGGAAATTGACAAATACTAATAATCTAAATTGTGTAACATAATAAAGGTTAAGAACTGAGAATGCTAATCTATAGATTCTTTTGCGGAATAAGGTATATGCAACTTAAGGAAAATGTTTTGCTATTGCTTTGCATCAAGGTTGCCTTATCCACAAAGAAAGTCCAAAAGTTTATGATCGTTATCTAGGCCTTAATTAGTTTTTGTCCCAGATGTGGTCTGGCCTGATATCAATGGCAGATATGATTTAGCCCGCCAATCTGTAGTCCTACTAAAATCTCTGACCCTATGATCATTGATCAGGCTTGGATAACAGGCCGTGTTGGTGGAGCCTATATTATATATATAAAGTTTAATAGTTTCTTGTTAAATTGACGAAAATGAAATTAATACAGTGATGACGCGGTGATTTATTACCTAAACTTAAATTGTATGATACGTAAAAAAGACACTTGCCACCTCTTCATCTTTTTAATGACATTTTGTTGGTGAAAGAGACTACATTGTTTTTTTTTTTTTTATAAAAAAAGTGAAATCTAATTAAACTTCAAAACATATTAAACTTGTAGGATGAAATAGATTATTAAACTTGTATTTAAAGGGTTTACCCATAACAAGTTTGAAGTTTACTAAGCTTTAGCTTAAGGAGAGAGCTAGATTATATTAAAATTTCTAACAATATTTGTTTATATCTTACGATAAGTTTTAATGTTTTCTAATATTTTATGATTTGTTTCTTTATTTAATTAGGATTAGATCTTGTATTCGTATAAATAAGTGCTTTATGTTTTTTGTATCACGGTAACATATCAGTTAACGAGAATATTATCTAGTCAATTTTCTCAATTTATTCTCACAGAAGCTAAATCCTCCTAATTTTAACACGTACTTAATTGCTCCTTCTAATATTGTATTTATTGGAATGAATACAAACGGAAATAATCAAACCTGTTAGAAAGAGGCGATGGGAAAAAAAGGAACTCAGAATTATGCAGCATACAATCAACATATTATTTGAATGTTTGCGCATATACATTCTCTGTAACATTCATAGTGCCAATTGTGCCATTGAATTGCGTGGCGGCATTTGAGCACTCTTAGCATGTTTTTTTTACTTAGTAATATGTTATTAAACTTGTGAAAAAGGAAACCATCAGTTTCTTACCGTGTCTCCTGATTTTTTTCCACGATGCAAGATACATACTGAGGGCTACACTCATTGTCCAAGTACCAGTCTCATGAACGCATGTTATTGTTTGTTACTTGAGTCTCTGCTTTTCTTATTTTTTAGTGTTACTTGCCATATTTCTGGAGTCACAGAAATGTGTTCTAAAAGTTAAATAGCATTATTGAATTAAAAGTTTGAACATATAATGCTCGCTGGCAAAGACTGGAATAACTAATCCGGTCATCTGGGGTTCAGAAAGGCTATAAAAAGATTATGGTCCTGTATATAAGCCTGGCGAGAGGAGGAAAACCTGAGAAAACTAATTGGGGTTATGCACCAATATCATCTAGGAACAGAAGAGGGTGAAAAAGATGGAGAGTATGTTACGTCTAAAGTGTTTTACCAGCACCAGCAAATCAAATTCGGTGAAGAAGGTGATCAGTATATTCCTGAAATTACTCAAGCGATGTTCAAATCTAGACCTAGGACAAGAATCACATCACGTACCTCAGGTAACACTAGACCTTATTTTCTTTGCAAATCTAAATTTACTTATCATCTGCCACAAAAGTTTTCTACTTGTTGTTTTACTTTGCTTTAGGATGAGAATGTAACTGTTCTTTTGCAATCATAATTTGTACCCCTTTTTTCTTCACTCACAAACATTTTAAGCATTCAATAATGATTTAATCTTTGGCATGTTATTTGCTAGATGTCAAATTCAAAATGAAATATTATTCTAATATGAAAGGTCTACTTGTGGTTTTATTTCTATGGTAACAAATATATCTAATTTGCTCCGGTTAATGACTTAACTAATTTGATTAAAAGATGTGCTATGATCTGGCATTTTTTGGAGTGCATATTTATTTCATGTGGTTTGCTTCCAATACATGCATGCACCTAACAATTTTACTAAAATTATTGATGTCATATGCTTTTAATACCTGAACAACAATGATTTGAAAGTCTTGTAAGATTAACTTCGATAGCTGCTTCTACTCGAGGGAAATGTGAAAAGTGCCACCTACAGAAGTTTTATTCTTCTGTTTTTGCTGCACTACATTCTCCCAGAAGCATCCTCAGGTGGAATGAGTAGGGTTCCTGGTGTACCAACAAATGTGGTTCTTCACCTCGGATGGGAAGCAAAGATTTTTGTAATTATTTTTTTTTTAGAAATTATTGTTTTAGGATGAAATAGAACTATTGCTTCTTTGCATGACCAGTTGTGCTTTAGTGGAAGACAGTGAACTTTGGTTTCAATACTATGATAATCATGCTGAATCAACCCTTGCTTTTGTCGTGGTGAAATTGTAGTATGTTCCTTCCAGGTTCTCAGATCTTGGATGTGGACCTGACTTGCTCAAATGGAGACAGACACATGTTTCTCACTGTGAAAGTGAAAGATACACATGTATATTACTGTTTTAAAAACTTTGAAGCATAAATTCCCTACAGTCAAATGCATTGTCTGCCAATAAATTCTAAAAAAATTCTACGGCGGTGCCAGATTCATTTACATCAAGAGTGTTACAGCTTATTCCAGGTTGTGTTGGCTTGTAAGTGCTAGCTACGAGCTTGCTTCATTTTCAGGGGTACCATTAGTGCCAATCGGTTTTTGAGGTGTCAAGCAAGAGTAACATACGCCCTTATGTATGTCATAGATGCTTTGTTTGGATTAGAAACTAGAAAATGATGAAAATGAAAGGAAAGAAAGTGAAAAGTGATATTATTTGAATTAGGAATAAAGAAAGTAAAAATATGAAAAGAAATGAAAAAAAAATTACATGATTTAATTGATTGGGTAGATAAAAGATAAGTTATTTATTGATGAATTTGTAGGATTATTATAAAATATTATTTTCATTAAGATTGAAAACTCAGTTGAAAATAACTGCAAAAGATCTAACATTGCCTAGGTAAAAGTGTATAAAATAATTTTTTTGTAGAATGAAATTGAAATTGAAATAAAATTGAAATAAAAATAATCGTGAAAATTTGAGATGAAAGTTTATATATTAAGTAAAACTTTCAAATAATATACTTAAATTAGTGTCACATATGAGCACATAATTAAAATTAAACATACAATAAAACAATAAAATAAAATGAAAAAAATATAGGTAAATTACAATAATAAAAAAATAATAAAAATATAATTAAAATAATATAAGTTACTTTATTGGATAGTCCTTCAAGTCATTAAATCTTCGTTACATATTGTTAATTCTTTGATGTAGTCTATCAAAAACTTGTTCACATTGATGTTCAAATTATTTAATCATTCTTTCAACCCTTGAATATCATCCCAAATTTATGAAAATACTTGAGCATTATGGTAGATTGGGGTTAATGTTGTCAAACATGTGTAATAAAAATGACTATGGAAGAAATATGGCATTGTCCTTGCATTTGATCATGTGTTTCATGATGTGATGATGCTAATTAATAAAAAAAAAATTTTTATAACTCATAATATAAAAATATCTTTGTGTAATAATTCTGTAAAATTACTGGCAACTCAAAATATGCATTAACAAGTAATGTAGAAATTTGTCATTAATATTCAAACTACTTGAATTTTTGACATTTCAACCCTGCATCTGTGGTCTAACCATGGAACTCAATGTCATGCCACAGTCGTATTGCAACTTTCTAGGAATATACATCAGATTAGCCACAGACAACTAATTTGTAGGTTTTCATTTTAATCTTTGTCCTATTAACTTTACTATAGAGGTGACTAACATCTATGGTGATAAGTTCATTTGTTCTTTCTATTGCCAACACCTATCGTTCAACAATGGTATACAATTTTTTAGTCAAGACATTTCTTGTACCAAGTGTATTTGCAAATATGTTCAACTTCATTGTCAGTTAGTCAAATTATGCATCCATCACATCAACCATAAGACTTTTTCTTAACCTCGCAATGACAATGTATCACCAGATGACACAAGATTAAGTGGAACCAGGACTATAAGAATCCATCTGTGATGGTGATAAAGGAGCTTCATCAACTAGAGCATCAAATGTTGACTCTTTAAGGATGTATTCTACATCGTCATTCAGGTTCACCTTGAAACTTTGTCGATGCACGTTTTGTCGGACCTAATATGTTGTCCTGACTATATGATCTTATGTGATCTAAAAAAATAAAATATATTTTATTTTTGTTTTTTATGTTGTAAGAATAAACTAGTTGTCCCCATTTTTAGCATATTCTATGTTTTGTTTGGACATAAGGCTAGGGAAGGGAAGTTTTTGTTTATCCGTTCCCACCACACTCTCTATAAGAGGAAACCTATTGTACTCATTTTTATAAAATTGGGTAAATAAAAATATGTGAGTTATAATCTTGAGTGTATCATATCCCTTCTTTGTTTATCTTAGAGTGACGCTTCTTAGCTTATATCTTGTGTGGTACATTGGGGTTCATCAAAGTTTGAGAAGTATGAGTTTTCTATCTTAGGATTTCTTATCTTGTGAGCTAGGTCATAAATGACGATTCTTCATACTTGCTTATTTCATGGATGAATGTCACTAGGTTCTTCCCAATTTATAACACTATCTTGATTTTTTATATTCTTGAATTGTTTTCTTTTATACAACTTCTACAAAATTGAAGATCACATTTTAACCAAGAATTCTTTAAAATCGTTCCAAGAATTCATCAAAGAGTTCTTTATTGAAGCTTGAGTAGAAAGATCCTCCAAACCTAAGTAATCTTCCCTTGTGTTCACATCCTGGCTTATGACACGATTAATACCACACAGTTCCTCCATCAAATCCTAATGTTTAATGGGATTGACCCTTATTTAGCTACAAATGATTTTACCTAAAAAGAAACGTCTCAAATAACATATTATCATTTGGTCATTCGAGCATGTCAATAATTAATAAAGTTTGGTAGAATACCTTTATCAAGTCATCCCAAACTTCATTCTCAACCTCGAAACATTTCGTGGATCCATTCCAAGGAAAATCCATTAGGCCCACTAAACAAATAGTGGACCTCACACCATCTATCCCCTCCTGCATTTTTGCCCTCGTCTATCTTCTAAAATCAGCAAAAACAAATGTAGTTGGTCTATATCTTTCTATCCATATGAACAATACACACCCTCAAGCAAACACAACAAAAGTCACAATTATAATTTAATACTAATATTGATTGTCATGTTGGGTAACCAAATGAAATTAATCATTTGAAAGGATATTATTCCGAATTAATTATATAAGTAAGATTGAAATAAAATATTAATAGTATTTGAAAGATTCTTTACAACTTTATAAATAAGTTTACATTTTTTTTAGATATAATATTCATTAATTGCACATTTATTATTGTCATCCACTTGTCCTTGACTTGTGTGTGGAATATTTTTTCTAACCACTCCTTCACTTGGACATATGAAAGAAAGAACTTGGACATATGAAGGAAAGAAGGTAACAAGATAACAAAATTCTTTAAAATTATGACTAAAGTGAAAAAGAACACATAATGTTATAAGACAATCTCAATTCTTGTAAGAACAAATTAGGAATAGGTAAATGTGTCTTGGGTTATGGGCCAATCTACTAGCTCGTCAAAATTTGACGATTTAGGTTGAAGTGACAACCCAATTATATATATTTTTTAATTAAGAATGTTAAAAAATAGTTTAAAATATTAACTTTTATATTATACTAAAAGATGCAAATATACCATAATATTATAACTTAAATCATTAATACTTACAAAATTAAGTTACAATTATTAATTACAATAAAATAATTTAATAAGTAAAGATAACCATTTTAATTTAATCAATAAAAGACATTAATTAATCAATTTAAAACTTACAAAATATTTATATGATTATATGTGATTTTAAATTTTATATATATATAACAATTTTTAAAAAATTGTCAATCTATCTTAAAGGAGACGAGTGAAGATTTTCGGCCCATTTTATCAAAGCATGCCTGTTCAAACCTGTTTTTAACGTACAAATAATGAAGGAGGACCCCTTTTTGCCACCATATGTGTGAAAATAATAAATTGGCCTTTGAATAGCCGGCTATTCTTCGGAAGTTTTACTTTTAGTTTGACAAAAAAAAAAATTAAAATAAAAGGAACACTGTGGTATTTAATTAAGCATAGTGTATACTTCTTTCCAATGCCATTTATTCAAGCTTGTTATTCTCTTTATTGACATCATGCTACACTAGTCTTGGAGATGTAAAGAATAGGTACATTTTCCGATGCACAACTATATCATGTAATTATGAGTTGATAACCTTTTCTTGATTTACCTCCAATGCAATTCTAATCCTAGAAACACTTCCTAACCCCTTACGCCCTCCTCCTTGTTGTAGCCTTGGATCCCTTCATCATAACGTCTCATTCTACAAAAGAGACACACTATAAATGATTCCTTTTGTGGTCTTTCTATGAGAAAATGTGGGTCATCGAACAAGAGACAATCCAAATCGCAATGAAATTGTGTGTCTCATTCTTATGCAACTCTTCACGAGGCAACATAAACCACCAATGGTCAGTTTATAGTGTTCAAAATATTTGGTTATTGGACCAAAGACAATGCTGGCTGTGTTGTTATTCACAGACAAATTATCTGGCTTAGACAATGACGAGCTGCAAAATTATAACTCGATTTGGTTCACTTCATTGGCCAAGATAAGCCAGTGCAATCATATTACTTGTTTTTTAATAGTCCAAAACTATCCCCTACATTTTCACTACAGCTCTAACGTCTTGATTACATGCTTGTTGGACGAAGCAAAGGAACAACAATGTGTTAGTGTTTTTTAATAATGACTATGTCACCAATTGCAACACTATTGCATCATACATGTTGTGCTACGACCTATGAAATTATAAACCTTAATATAAACATTAGGATGCATTTTCCCGTACGTTCGGAAGAAACTATCTACAGCAATATTTTATATCAACGATAAAATAAATCAAAGCAATGTCTCGAGATTCAGATAACCTAATCACTACTAATCATGATTAATAGGTATTTTATTAGGTGCAGTTCAGGGAATGTCATTCCGTTAGGAGTCAGACCCATGAACACCCTGCACAATTGTTGGTGTTTGGTTTAACAGCATCTAATCTAATATATGCTTACCCTGTGAACACGTATATTCCATATTTGTAAGTTACAATACTTTTTTAAAGATTTTATGAATGGGAATGAAGAAAATGGTTGTTAAAAGAGGATAAGAGAGAATAGTTATAAGGATAAGAGAAAGAGGGGGTGCATGTAAAATGAGGAGAGGGGGATGCATCAAAAGGGGAGGGACCAAGACAAGAAGAGGAGAGACATGGTGTGACTGGAAAAGAATCAAAAGGACGCAGTGGGGTTCTGTGATAAGGGAGGCGCACGTGGGTGCCCTAAACCTTATTTGACCCAACCAAACACCCCACTATTCTCTCTCCTCCATCCCTGTCATCCACACACACAACACAACATTACACGCTTCTTTTGTTTTTCATTCTTTCACATTCTCTTCTTCAACTTAGTCAACTTTTTTATACTCCTCTTTTTACCTGCATTTCCAATGTTTTCATCCGTAGCAGGATATTAATTTCTGGATTCACAAGAGGCAAAGAAAGAAATAGGAGAGTGTTGTAAGAGAGAAGTGGGTAAATTTTAGATTAGAAGAAAAAATTGTGCTCTAGCTTTACCTATTTGATGATTTGATCTTATGTAAAATGAAAAACATTTTATCCTTATAAAATATAATTAGGGTGTATTTGAGAATACCTTACGTAAGTTTTAAGAATTTATTGAATTATAAGTACTTATATGTAAATAAGTATGTATAAGTTGCTTTTATGAATAGGGTGAAATAGGGTTAATGTTTTTATATGAGTTGTAATATTTTCATAAGTTGAGATCATTATATTAAAATAAGTGGAAAATAACTTATTAACACATTATAAATCATTTTATTATGTGTGTTAATCTCAAGTTTATTGGTAAAAAAAAACTCGTCAGATATTGTGTTCTTTGTTTCATAGTATTTCCTAGTAAATTAAGAGAGAAGTTTTTATAAATTCCTTTTGATTTTGACGGTGAAATAATATAATAAGACTTCTCTTTGATATACCGGAATGATAGTTTAAGACGTTTTAGGACTATAGAGTCCTCGATTTATTATTAACATTTTGATATCAAATATTACATTGTTAAGCTCATTGTATATAAGTATTGTGAATTTTTTTCTTGAATGAGCTTTATAATTTTGTACTTAAAATGATTTCATCGTTTTCATCCTATGCAACTAAACCTAATGATCTAATATGATATATCTTTTACATTGTAGTATCTACCTACAAAATTAGATTAAGTCCATTTTCTTCAGTCAAAACCCTTTGTGTTCTAGTTTCTTAAGGTTGACACCAACTCGATTATATATTAGCAGATGAGATTTAAAGTATGTCAACACCGTCAATACAATTCAAACAGTGATACACGGATAATATCGTCATAAAAAAAAGACAAAATGGATTTTAGCAAAAACGAAAATTAAACACAAATTTCATATTTAGTATCCAAGTTAGGTTATTAACCTGGTAGAGTTAAGTTGGCAGTTACACATGATAAATATGATAGAAGCAAATGAAAAGTGCTAAAAACCATATGATTATTAGATCCTTTTCTATGGACTCAGAGATCAATGGATGCTTTCAAAATTCTTGATCTTTTGTTCTCTTCGACCCGTCTTCTGTATTTCTATCATTGCGCTTAAATATATTCCTCAATCCTGTTCCACATGTTTTTTTAAATTTTCTTCTTTCAAAATTTTAAAATTTCATTCAAGTTAATGATTTTGGCCCTTTGAAATTTCGACATACAATACGCGAAACTTTCGTTGAAAAAACAAATATGTGGAACATATTTTAAAAGAATATTCGACACTAAATTTTACAAAAATAATATTTTATTACTAGTCATATTTTAAAAGAATATTTGACACTAAACATTAATTGTACGAGGATAATGTTTTTATAAAAAAAAAAGAAAAAAACAAACGTAGCTAATTTTTTTACACATCTTTAGCTTAAATTAGGCTATTATTAAAAAAAGAGTTTATTTACATCTAAGTTTAAATTTTAAAATTAAGAAATTCCTATAATAAAAATATTATTTTTTGTGATGGCACTAATATTTGAACATAAAATTCCATCTAAATTCCATTAAATTTTCACTATTAAGTCGGTCCTATTGGATCTTTGATAAAAATAAAAATCAAGCATGTAAGACTCAAAACAATAAAAAACAAAAAAACAAGTTAATGAAAAAAGGTAATTTGCACAAAAAATTTTATATTTTTTTCAGATTGTATATAAAACTCATGTTTTTAATTTTACATTTTTCAAATGATACAGTATGTAATATTTTTTTAAACAATAAAAATATATATAAGGATAAAAGATATAATATTAAATAAAATTTGAGAAAAGTTTACAGAGTATCCTAAAAGAGTAACCGTACCTGATAAATAAAATAAAATCAAATAAAATGTTTTCCTTTCAGAAACGTAATAGTCGTGAATTGTTTTATTTATTTATTTGCAGTATTTAAAATTATAGAAATATTATATTTTAATATTTAATAAAATTAAAATTAGTATTTTTTTAATCAAATGTACTTATTAAAATAGAATAAGATAATACATTATATAATATTTTATAAACTAAAAATATATCGTGATAAAAAAAATTACACTTAAAATTCATATATATCAAGGATAGTGGTTTCGGTTCTATTTTTTTTATTTAAAAGTCACCCAAATTAAATATAAAATTAATTTTAATTTAGTATAAAGTTTGAACCAAAGTAAACTAATATAGTGTAATTAGATTTAGATTGATTTTTACAATTTTGGTTATTATAAAACTACTAAACACTTTTCAAAAATAATTATTTAATATTTTATGATAAAAATCCCCATATAAAGATACATATTGTGAATTTTTATAGTTATTATCATATTCATAGTTTTAATTTTTATATTTATAACTAAATTATATAATATCAATTAGAAAATACAATACGAATTTGATAATATATATATATATATATATATATATATATATATATATATATATATATATATATAAAATATATATATATATATATATATATATATATATATATATATATATATATATATATATAACACATATTTATGTATATCTATTGATTGCCAATTAATATTAAATCTATACTATTATAATTAAATATATAGATAGTTTAATTAGATTATTCCTTTTCAATCTAAACTTTAAATAAAAATGTTCAAAAAAATAATTTAAAAAAAGAGTTGTTTTAATCAAATTTATTTTTTTTATGGGTCGCCCGCGTTCGTTCTCATCTTAATTCAAGAAACAATCATTGAGCTACACTTATTTACAATGTGCCCTAATTGTCACCGACAAATCTAAAATCGTTTTTCATTATTAGTTGAATCATTAAATGTAATCATTGCATAACTCCATTTTTTTCATCTCAGCTTCTAAAAATGTACCAGTATTCAACGACTAATTTACACAAAATCAAATAGAAAAACTAACCCACCCAGGAAAAACAATTTTAAAAAATAATTACTAATTTATCCTTGTTCACTTTGGAGCCAATTTGCTTAGTCTTTTAACACACTCATCCAAAAAAAATTTATAAACAACTATATAATATTTATTGCCATTTTGAGGCTCTATTTTTGCTGGAGTCCTATTTTTTTAGAATTGTACATAACCCGTATTTGTTTACAAACATAATTTGTAGGTTCTAATACTTTTATACAACTTCAATAGCTCACATCATATTCATTTGTTGTATTTATTCATTCACTTTTTTGTGTAATGATAATGTTTTTCTTTTGGTCAATATTGATGAATTATCTTCTTCAAGGTGACAAAAGAATTAGATGCATTAGTAACAGAAGTAGGCCCATTGAAGTGGATACGTGGCACACGTGAAAGTGGGCTTAAAGCCAATAATTCAGCAAGGCCCACCTTCCATAAAGATTTGACCGTAAACTCAACCTTTTTGTTGCTTGGTTTAGCTAAAAGCGCGGTGTCTAGAGTTTTAATTTAGACACTTTTTTTTTTCTCATACAAACACTTTTTTTTTTCCTTTCTTTTTCCATCTAGACAAAAAGAAGTCGCTTCTTTTCCCTTGAGACTAAAAAAAGGAAACACTTTATTTTAATACTTTGATCTAAGTTTAATGAAAACTAATATTTTATCATTAAAATACTTTATCTAATGTTGTTAGGTTGAAGACAAAGAAGATCATTGCACTCTCCATTTCACTAAGATGGGAGAGCATGACTATTAGTGTCACCCTTCCTTATTCTTAGTGCACACCAACCACACGTCTTTGTCCTACCTATAGACCTTTAACTAAATTCATGTTTCCCAATGCTATCTAACCTTGCTTTTTTGCTTTTAGAAAGAGACTAAATCATTAAACACCATGCATATTATTTTTTAAACAATTTTGAAAATTATATTAAGTTATGTTCTTTTTATCACTAGAGACAACCATGTTCAAGTTTGAGAGAGCTATTATAAATAACAAACTTTTTTCATCCAATAGTTATATAAGTAAAACTTAAACATGAAATTATTGGTTAGATTAAGTAATAATGTGTACGTTGATTCATGTACTTGTTGATGACATGCATATCAATATACTAGTTCAATCTGATTTTTTTAAAGAGTTAGGTGTACTTTAAATATTTGTAGTTGATTCTCTAAAATATTTTTAACATCCTTGAATTAAAATCTTGTCAAAAGACCCAACATTTCTTATCTCTATTAAGATTATGGAACCTGTTTAAAAAGTTTTAAACAGTTGAAAGATCAAATCACTTCTTTGATGATTCATTAAATGAATTATTTAAAGCTTTTAAATAATTTCTTATATTCAGTTAATTTAACGGAATTCTGATACCCAAATGAAAAGACTCGGTTACAAATAAGTTGCAATTTAATTACAATCTTTGAATGTATAAACACTTATTTTATGAATCTAACTTGAAAAACGAATACAGCGACGCTTTGAGTTCAAGCTGCAAACTCTTTATAGATGCCGCCCTTTTAGGTAAAAGATAAAAAGGTTGATTCCAAAATCCATCCACATAAAATGTTACCACTGTGCTAACTGTTCCAAAATTTTAGTCATCAACAAAATCTTTACTTCAAATGATTAATGGGCCTACATCATGCCAATAATTATTGAATGCTACTTCCTATTAACTTAACCTCACTTATATACCATCTTTTTTCTTTCTGAACCTTTTTTTCATTAACTTTAATTTGGATCCCCTAATTATTGCTCACCATGTCATCTTATGTCTTAACCAACACTAATATCACCATGTCATGCCTACTTTTTCCGCCTTAAGTGAAAGTTTCATGCTAAATCAAGTCAGCAAAAAGATAAAATCTTTACTTTACACTATATCAAATTATTTTTTTGAAAGCTAACTCATTCTCTCTATGTAAAATTCATAAGCCAAAACTTGTGTCTTCACTAGTTTTAACGAGTTAGATCTTGGCCTTCACACACACAACTGCTGTAAAATATGAAATTAATGTGCCATAGTTTGTGTACAGCTATTGCAGTTCAGTGAAATTGCTGAAATTCAAAGACATCAAAATGTAATCTGGATTTGGATTAACTCTTCTTTCTCTTGAATATTCCCACACCATGTCAGAAGATTCTTTCTCAGTTTCCAAATCTGTGGGAAGGTATGTTCTAAAATTAAGAACCATAACAATATGGCAAGATGAAGCCTCTTATGAAATTTGTACAAAATTCTGAAGACCACCTGAAATTCTCTTGAGACAGGGAGTTTGGGGGATTCATACTCCTTAACTAGAACCACTCTTCAAATTGCCATGTCAGAGTGTACTCATAAAAGATCAACATGCCGTACCTGTGCTTAAGATACAAATTTTGTTCTAGATTCTGAATATGCACAAGCTGTCCACTAACTATTTATACGCTTTATTTGTTAAATATATTTCCCTATTGAGAGGGAGGGATGAAGAACAATATGAGAAACATTAAATCAATTACCCTGGAGGATATGAACATGATCCAAGTGAATCAGTGCATCAAAGAAAGGAGAATGCAAAAGAAAGCTAAAGAAGAAAAACAGTAGGAAAATGAACTCTGAATGTATATGATAAAATTGAAATTGTTATAAATAATTCTGTTATTGCGATGTACACAAAGCCAAGCCATATGTATTTATAAGGCCAGCAAGCCATACAAAAAATTGTTAACACTCTTCCACAATAACCAGCCGTGAGCCATATATACACTCCACCATATGAATCAAAGGAAGAAAAGAAGAGAAATAACCAATCTTGTTTTCCATAGTGATGGAATCAAGGTTGGATTTGAAGAGCACAAGTAGTAGTAGCACTAGTCATGCCAGCAGAGGAGCATGACCACACACCTTCTAATTATGTATAGCCTTGCCCTTTGCTCCCTGAGGGCACCTCCAAGGCCTCTGCTTGAGAGCCTTCTCTTTGAACCTCCCATGCTAGGACTAGCCATCTTCATTGTGTAGAGTTAATTAGTGCTTTCTTATCCTTTGTTTTAAGCCTTGTTGGAGTTAAAGCTTGAAGCTTTGAAGTTGTGTTGTGTAGTGAGTGAGGATGGGGGGTTCTTATAGAAGTGGGGAGGTTGTGGTCCTATCTCACATTGGTCTAGTAAAGAGGCACCGATGGGGCATGAAAGGGCGTGCAGTGCCTCCAAACCCACCAGACAAACAGCAATTGGGCCCCACCTCACCCTTTGGGAATCCTTACCCCAATGGCCGGGAATTGATAAAAACAACCCAAGCAATTCTCTTTCATCCATTGCCATGTCACACTCTATAATCCTATGTCTAGCCATCACCCACCAACATAATGGGTCTCCAATTTTTCAACTATGTGGTTCCCCTTTTATTTTAGTTTATAACCTTACCTTAATCTTGTGCATGATGGAGGAGTTTATGGTTGCCCATCAGGACAAAACTCAAAAAGCCTTCTCCCTTTTTTCTTCTTTTTTCCACTGCCTTTTATTTTGTTCTTTCTTTCTATCTATCTTTCCCTGGATCCACATTATCGGCGAAGTGACTGATGGATGAGGGGGTTGGGTAAGTAAAGGGTTGTTGAATCCTACATACGAGTTCGTAACAACAACAACCATTAGAAAGGCTTTTAGATCATAATGGACTAACTTACTACTACCTTGACTTGATCTAAAAAAGGTGCACATAATTAGGGCCCCAGCTTTCAACATCAGACTTTGCATTCCCATGGCTAGAAAACATGCTTATCCAATGCCACAAAATCTATAAATTATTGAACCTCTATAGGGTGATCACTCAAAAGAAACAGAATGTGATGAACCTAACCTCATCCTTACCAATAGTATACTAGATTTGGCTTCATTTTTGAAAAAAATCCAGATTTTCTAAGATGAAACCAGTGGCATTCAAGACCCAGGACTAAACAGTATAGTTGTGCACTTTATATATGTATGTAGGTATATGAGTCTGTCACCTAATTATGAGATTAATATCTTAATTTGTGGGGGTGAAAAAATAAAAATTATTATTCTGCATAATTGAGAGTGCAAATACCCACCTTCAAATGCTGAGTCCGCAAATGGTGGAAACAAACCAGCACAAAATTGTTTCCAGTTTTTCTTGGTTGCATGACTTTTAGTCCACTCCATTAGTAGTGGTGTAGTGACTGTGGATCTAAATATATCTTAGATTCTATTCTCATTTCAATCAATGTATAAAAAATGACGATCTTTATTCTTACACTAAAAATTCAATTTCACTGACTAAAAGAAAAAAAAAGGCTTAATAAATTATAATAATTACAGAAGAAGACATGCTCCTCAACATTGGTTTGGAACAAAAATACGAGAATTACTAGTCAGAAGATTTAAAAATTTGGCCATCATTTATATCACATACTCTAATCTAATTATTTGGCCTTTCTTAGGAACTATTAGATAGTGGATTTGTTGAGCTTAGTTTAAAATGTGTAGGCAAAAGCTGCATGATGGATATCCAAGCCAACTGAATATCAGAATATGTTACAGGATTCTGACAGCTTTGGAGGAGACAGCAAGAATATAGAAGCAGTAATGATATATTTGCATGAGCAATGGATTTGAATCACAAGATTCGTACACATGATGATAGGCCACAATTTTCTGCCCCTTCACACTGTATTTTTGTTTCACCTTAGAGGAAGACATCCAAATCCAAACAATACTTGTTGGCATCTCTTTCCCCCATAAAGGATATAAAAATAAGCTTAAAGTAACTTTTGCTTAGGCCTGGAAGTATTTTGCTAAAGAGATGTATTTTTACAACGCCTAAAAGGTTATATAGGACCACTAACTTTAACTTCTACTGCTCGGTCAATTCTAATGTTCGTGTTGTTTCATGTCTCAATTTCGGTCTATATCTTAGTTTCTAACTTGGTCTCAATGGTAAGTTTTGATCTCGTTATAGGGTATTTATAATCACTCTGACAATTAAGTTAATATATTTATTATGTTTAAAAATAAATAATGGTAAGGAATCATTCCAAAAAATGTTTTTATCCGAGGATATCTCTCTATTTATATTAATTTTTATAGGCCTATGTGGGTACATAATTTTGTAGAAGATTCAAGTGGGTCCTAACTGTGTTTTTAAGATGTGTTTAGACATAATATAACGACTTAATTATGTTTAATTATTATTTAAGAGTGACATATGTTAATCAAGCATATTGAGATTGTGACATATGTCCACCTTGCTTAAGGATAATAGGATTTATTTAACTGAGATGTATGTCAGTTGTTGAAGATGACTTCGACTATTCTAGGTTGATCAAGATGTTCTCAATCCTAGATAATAGGCTAGCCCACCAGACTCGAGTGGGTTTTCCTGAAGAGCCCCTTTGTAAGAAAAATTGATTTTTTTTGTTGGACACTATCAGTCTTTGGTGGTATACTTGCCACCCAAGCTTAAGGAGAGCAAAACGTTAAAAAAGTCTAGAAGGTGTCACAGTGCATTGGGGAGTGCATGTGTTAGGGATATGAAAGTTTTTGAAATCCTAGTCGTTGGAGATGAAATGATCTGATGGTTGGGATGGATGTGACGTTCCATTTGCTTCACACCTTGTCATGTCTATAAATAGTGGATCATGTAGGCTATTTGGGTCGCAATCATTTGTTGTATATTTTTCCATAATAATATCGATCTGACATAGTTTTTTCAGCATTTTTGTTGAGGTAAATAATATCTTCATTTTATTCTGGCACTTATTAACCATTGAGGTCATCAGGTGGGAAGGCTTTTTATCTCCGACAAACATCGATATTTGGTTATATCTGAAATATACATCTAGGAAGCTTAGAATTTTATGTCCGACTATTCTATCTACTTGATGGTTGAAGTTGGGAAAGGGATGGGAGTCATTTGGACAAGCTTTGTTGAAGTCAGTGTAATCAGTACACATCTGTCACTATCCATTGTTCTTTTTCACCAAGACCATGTTGGTTAGTCAGATGGTGTATTGCACTTCTCGGATGAAGTCGGCCATGACTAATTTTTGGATCTCTTGTTTTGCAGATACTTGTCTCCTTCCCCTCCAACCGAGATCGATTATGACTCCTTGAACACTAACAACTTATGTAAGATCACTCATGGATATATGTCAGTCATGTCTTCAGCAGTCCAAGCGAAGAGATCTCGATTGTTCTACAGAATATGTGTTATGGCCTAAGCATCTTCTTTGGTCAAATTAGCACCTAGTCGTGTGTTCTACCCTTCTTTGCCCAACTACCAAGAGACAGTTTCCTCTTTCGGTTCCATTCTAACATCACCATCAATGCAGGGATCCAGATCGGACATGGCAACCATCCAACCTTAGGGGTTCTCTCGGTTCACAACTAGGCATGGAGGGTGGCACCCTCAAACTTTCTGCATAGCATTCCCTGACAACCTTTTAATCAACATGGATGGCCACGACTTCCCTAAACTAAGGAAAATTTAATGACTAGGTGTGCAATGGACATTATTGCTCCTAGCTTGTTCAGTAAAGGTCTTTCGAGAAGGATATATATACATAGCCACTTTGGGGTTAAGGTTATGAATATTAAATGCGACTCTTCCAAAGCACTTTGTAAAGGCTCAAAGGGATTTGGTTTTTTCTTGTTTGAGGTTGAAAAGGGCTACTGAGGTAAGGTGATGTGGTCAATTAGTGCTGAACTACGTTCCAAACTTCGTCACCAAGGTATCAAAGCAATCGATTGAATTTGGAGAAGGCAACCACCTTAATGCAACTCCTTTTAAGGAAGCCGGGAATGCTTTCCAAAGGATGGCATCGTCCAAGGTATACAAACTAATTTGTGTGACATACACGTCAGTGTTCCAGTAAAGGTTTGTGGTATCATCGTACATATCCAGAGTTGGCCTCTTCCAATTTGGTAGGACTGTGTTACTCCCTTGTTCAGCAAGTGTACTGAGTACTCAAGTAATATAGAAAATAAGTAAGAGTATTGTATCCATAGGGAACGGAATTTATAACTAAGAATTTAAATTGCATCAAATTATTGTGGATAAGAACAGATGTAATTAGAATATATTGAATTTTAGTGAATATTGAAACTTTAAAAACAACGTAATTAACAATTGTTTTATATTAATAAAGATCTTGGGATTGAATTGCATTAATCTACTTCTTATACACTCTTGGTCCATTGTGGTTAACATCATCTCTTTCAATCACCATTGTGTGCAAATAAAAGTCATTCAACCTGATTCCTCTAGTATTGAAATTCATAAATTATCATCAGTTACTTGAATATACTAATCATTATTAAACACAGTTGCTATAAACAGTCATTACATTATAATTCATCCTTGAAGTTATATATGCAATGAGTAATACACTTGGTTCTAAATTCAAAAAGTGTTTTCTAGTCACAATGAGAATTCTAATATAAATCAATGAATGTTTAAAACGTTAAACAATAGCAATTGATATTGATGATATCACGTAATGTCAATAGTGCATTCAAAGTTGAGAAATTACATTCAATCCCAAGAATAAGGAACTTAGCTACTTATGGTAGCCATGGAAAATACAAGAGAAAAGAAAAGAACAATGATCTCCTTCCAAACAGCAACTGTCGAGTGAGTGATCCCCTCCTTTGACCTAATTTTGGTCTTTTATAGCTTTCTTTCTCCTTTTTAGGTCAACCTACAGTCGTTATTTCATGACATTCAATTTAGATTCTCCACTACAGCTTTCACGTCTTCAAATTAGGGTTACACTTGAATATTCCTTAAGTGAGTTTTAGCCCAAACTATATCCCTTGCTTAAGCCAGAAGTCACTTATAATCTTTCTCTGCATTTTTTCTCTGATCCAGCTTCCCTTTTTCTCTTTGTTCCAGATTTTACCTAATCTCAACAGAATTTGCTCTTGCACCACAAAACTTAATAAATAGTAAAATGAATATAAAAAGGAAATAAACTTTAAATTCAAACAAACTTAATAGCTAAATCAACTTAAAAACGCATGAAATTAAACCACAAATTAAAGCTTATCAGACTGCTCCATTATACCTTCCGTGAAGCTTCCGTGAAGGGGTGTCAACGAGCATAGGCATAGAAAGTGTATGCAGAGACCAGTGGTAGGGATGGAACATTTTGGAAATTATCAGTCTCTTGAGCTTTTAGGACAATTGGTATATATGGAGCCAATTGGGTCCTTGTGTTTGGCGTCAGCCTTGAAAGGTATAGTCTCGCTCCCTTCCAGCTTTTGCCACATTCTCGCATTTCATATTGGAAGACATCAATTTGTTTCACACTATTTCTCTTTGTAACTCCATCATCATTTCCATTTGATCAACGTGGTTATCTCATAATTTCTCGTGTTGGCATCTATCTTTCGTCTGGCCACCGTGCAGTCTATGAAGAGGTTTTCTCTTACCTACGATAGACGTCAAAATGTTCTTACAAGACCGAAATGACCTTATAGGACACCTAACTTCAACTCGTACTACTTATTCAATCTTGATTTTTACGTTTGTTCATGTCTCGATTTTAATCTATATCTCGGTCTCGATTTGGCTTGATCTCGACATGGAATATCTACAATCACTTTGACACTCAAGTCAGCGTAAAGTTTGATGTTCAAAGTAGACAATAATAAAAAATCATTCCAAAAAATGATTTCATCTAGGAGTACTCCTTACTTATATTAGTATTTATGAATATATTGTGCATAATTATAAAAAAAAATTCAAATGAATCTAATTACGATTTTAAGATGTGTTTAAACATAATATAACTGTTTAGTTTAATTATTTAGGAGAAACATGTGTCAATGAAGTGTATCAGGATTATTACATGTGTTCACCTCACTTAAGTCACTTAAGGATTGTAAAATTTATTTAAGTGAGATTTATAGTTGTAGGAGATGACTTATGTACAAGATGAAACAAAAGGGAGAAAGGTTTTTATTTTTTCTTTTTTCTTGTGCAGCATCGTAGATGCCCGATAAAAGTCGCGAAGGACGTAGGTTCCAAGTTTTTGACTAAGATTCCATAAGAAAGGGGCATAAACTTTTATTGAAGTGTGATAAAAAAGCCAGTTAAGTGAGTTACTAAACTAGTCATAGATTGCAAAGGTTGGTCATCCACTTGCTCTACCTCGTGCTCTTCCCAAAAGCTAACCTTTTTCCAACTACTTGTTCGAATAATAATCTCTGCTACTATTTTATTCCTTTTTTCTTTGGTCTTTATGCAATTTTAAGCACTTCATATTGAATAATGAGCTTGTCAGCAATTTGTTGCTTCTACCAACTTCTTCTGACCTCAGTATTCCATTTGTTGTTATACATCAACCAGAAAATCAGTTTAGATTAATCGGTCCAATTCCACACATTTTATCTAAAAAAAATTATATTTTTTTTTATCAAACAGCGACGTGTGAAGTTGAATTGAATTTTATGTAATTTTGATTTAATTTAATTATATTTAATCATATTAACTTGAGTTTTATATTTCGTTTAATAATCAACCCGATTATAATTCAATTGAGTTAGGTTAAGTTATCAAATTCAGTAATTTTAATTATAAAATTTATTATTTCAAAAAATAATTAATTTTATTTAATATTGGCAACATGTCAACAATGCTTATGATATATAAATAATTAATATTAATATGATAGAACATAAAAAAAATTGTAAAATTATATTAGATGAATATATTATATAATTTAATTAAGTTGTGAATTAGGTGAACTAAAAGATTTAGTACAACTGACTCAATCTAATCTAAAAAAATGTTTTTGAATTGAGTTCAACCACACTAATACCTTATATTACACTCCTATTTTTTTTTTATCTACTTTCATTTACTTTATTTCTTTTTATTTTAGTTCATTATATTTTTTCTTATATTTCTTTATTTTCTCTCAAATGCATTATAAGATATTAATTATTTGAGTGAATTTTAGACTATTTATTAGGCCTCGAAACTATTTATTTTATCGAGTTGTTAAAGTTTTAAAAACCGTCATAAATTTTCATTTTATAACGTGTTATGCATCTTAAACTATTCCAAAAGACTTACCTTTTTAAGTTTAGAAACTTACTTTTGAAAAATTAAGTAGTTTACGAATAAATTGAATGATTTAATCTTCATTTTTTTCATTTTTATAATTGTCATTCATAATTGAATCTTTATTTTCTTTTTCTATTCCCTGCTCAGAGAAAAATGAATGTACTGTATTCCTACTGCTATATATTGTGACAGCACATAGAGTAAAAACTCTATCAAAATATGAGAGAAACACTCTTTTCTTAAGTATAATCTGATGTTTCTTCCTCTCACGCGTTTTGAGCGATAACTAGAGAGTTTTCTTATCACTGTTTTTCATAAGAAATCCAAAACCACACCGTGGTCGTTCAACTTGAACAATGAGGTTTTCTAGGTAACTTCATTTTTGTAGAGAAATGGTCATTAATGGACCCTCATATAAAAATTATAACTTTCAAATTCTAGTTACCACTACTTTGTGCGTGATGGAAGGGAAAACAGTGGGAACTTAACAGCATTAGAGACAGAGGTGATAACATTAATGTCTGAAATGCTGGGTGATGAAAGTGGTCCAAGCACAGCATATCTTGAAGCTGAAAAAAAATTGGTCGGTTGTACTGAACAAGGAGGTCAGAGTTACACGTGAAGTTCTCGTGATTCACAATAGCATTGCCTGCGGTATAATCAACATATATAGTAATTTAATAGTCACGTCTACTTTCAGTCATTAAGCCACTACCCCATTTCCATTCTCTTCTTCATGCTTGTTTCGTACGGAACAAACTCCCCACGTGTTTCTTCACCACAACATCTGTCAAGGGTTTTACTTTTCATGCATTTTCATTTCCAATGTGTTTTTCTTCCACAGAGCTTCCTTTGGGTAATCATAAATGTACACCCCAAGATGGGAAGGACCGAGACGTGAAGAAAGAAGAAAAAGTTGAAAAAAAAAAGTAATAAATATGGTAAGTAATACAATAGAATTCATCAAAAAAAGAAAGTTGAAAGTGGGTTGAACATGAAATTGAAAACAAAAATAAGGGTATGTTGAATATTTTTCCATCTTTTACGTGAACATTACTCACACTGTGGTTTACTAGTTAAGTAAGAAATACAGTTTTACTTGTGTACGGACACAATACTTATTGACAACTGCATGGTTCATAGCTGGTCATGTAACAATGACAGGTCTATTGACTCTCTTACCAAGATGCATATGCAACTTTAGAATTCAAGTCACAGCTAATTCATGAGGATTCTTACGAGATTGGACAACTAATAGTTTTACTTTAGTTATACAATAATCATGTTGATATAATTTGCTTTAGCAGAGTCATTTCTAGCCATATAAATAACTGTTGTGTCTCACATCAAGTGTGTTACCTCAACTACAAAGAATTATGTAATCCAATTATTATCCGTAATTTGAGGAGGAAGAGTACGAGGAGGTGCAAGACCCTATAGTTGATTATTAAAGTGCTAAAGTTTTGAAGATCCAAAGTTGGATCATATCTTCAACTAAAATGGTCATCCATTGAAAAGAAGTTACCATAATTCACTCCTTCAGGAACCAATGAAATGAGGAATATAAAGTGAGAGGTTACAAGGTCTTTTCGTGCTCTCTAAAGTCTAAAGGCCACAATGAGTTTTGATTCGTGATAGGATAACAGCTGGCCAAAAGGAAAAAGAAAAGGTGTCATTCTAATATAATTTCATGTTAATTATCACGATTTCCATTATTCAACACCTTCTCAACATATCTTAGAAAAAGCAGGTCCACACGTGCGGTCAAAAGATTCCTCTTACATCTCCATCACACTTGGTTTATTTTTTCTTTTTGGGATCAAAAGTTCTTCTATCTCATCAAGATAAATAATTTTGATATAGACAAACTTCTCACGTGTACCATAATTATTTATAATCTTCATTCCTCCGTGGGGATCCATCTGCTCCACAAAGACTTTTTCTGCATTGATCGAGGGACACATTTATACTATCATTCAAGGTTCTTATATAATCTCTCTCACTGAAGTCTAAGTGCGTGTTTCGATGACGGTGTTGAGAGAGTTCAGAAGTTTTTTATTCTTGTCAGTGTGTAATGTTGCAGAGTTCAAAAGTATAAAAGAAACAAATTGAAGAACATACTCTTGAAATTCTGACTTCGTTGTAAAGTGATTTCAAAAACAATTTTCATATTAAACTTTTGAAAAAACAAGAAAAAAAAAATCAAAATACAGAAAAGTGAGGAGAAGGAAGAAGAAAACAAAGGAAAACGAAAACTCCTGTTATTACATAATGTATTACTAAAGATCAGCAATTGTACATAAACAGAGAAGATGGATATCAACCAAAAAATTGGTAATTGCCAAAACAGAAAAACGCAAGACCGAAAAACCAAATAAACGGTCTATCCAGATAAACATACACAGACCAAGTGTAGAGCGTCTATCTTGAACCATACACTAATAGTCTCTCCAAACAAGAAAATTTATCCTAACAAAACACTAGACGGTCTAATATTAGACTCAGAGTCTAACCATATTAGATCATATAATAACACTAAACGGTCTAATACCATTACATACTCTATCCACATTAGAGTGTCTAATATGTTTAACAACATTAGATCGTCTAACATAATTTTGAGAGCCCCTCAAATAGGGAGCAAATATTGAGTATTCCCAATTTGGATAGAAATTATAAAAAACTGAAGGAGGCAAAGTTTTGGTTAATATGTTGGCTTGTTAAAGACTTGAACAAATGAGCAAGAGCTAGATAACTCATTTATGAAGCTTTTCTTTAATATTATAACAATCAATTTCTGCATGCTTAATACTTCATGAAAAAACCGGATTATAATTTTAATGGCAAATTGGTTGTCAAACTACAAGAGAGCCAGTTGTGTTATGCACTCGAAGATCCTGCATCCATTAGATTTCACAAGTTATTAAGATAAAAGTACTATACTCGGCTTAAATTTCTAGATACAATGGTTTGTATCAATGGTTTGTATCTTTGATTTCCAAGAAACGGGTGAATGACCAAGATAAATTATATAACTGTTGGCTGCCCAATCAATGCCAACTTGCATTGCCAACTTTTGGTGCCCAATCAATGCCAACTTGCATTGCCAACTTGCATTGTGCCCAATTAATGCCAACTTGCAGCAATAATTCCCATTTCCTTC